>Ga0265293_10000476_pt1 | contig 95550 bp, 74 predicted proteins | sample Munlanlewell138R_FD_192505 | JGI IMG/M metagenome (GOLD analysis project Ga0265293, IMG submission 192505) | Leachate microbial communities from a municipal landfill in Southern Ontario, Canada - Leachate well 138R | ecosystem: Engineered > Solid waste > Landfill > Unclassified | place: Canada... | reverse complement strand
TAGACCTTACAGGCTTCCATAAAGGAGCTTATGTGATGCAGTTCATCAACGAGCAGGGTGAACGAGTGCATAAAAATATAATTATCAGTGAATAATTGTTTTGGTTAAGTAGATGAAAAGCCGGCTTGAATAAAGCCGGCTTTTTCTTTAAGTTTATGAGCATGTCTGATGGACTGATTATCAATAGAAGGCTTAAAAAAATCAAAAGATCAAACGTATAGTAGTTCCAATACCTAATTCGGAGTGAACTTCAATGGCACAATCGATAGCTTTTGCCAAATCACGTATCAGATGCAGTCCTAATCCTGTTCGTATGCCCATAGTATGTCTATCGTCATATAAGGCTTGAAAATCTTTATCGGTTCCTCCAGTACCATTATCGGTGATACTGAGTATGATGCGTTTGTTTTCGGTGAAAGCTTTCCATATGATGGTAGGATTCTCTTTTTGAGTTGTAGCTTTAATAGCATTATTAGTTAGATTTCGAGTAATGATTTTCAGATAGTTTTGATCTGTATATAGGTTGATCTGTTCCGGATCGTGAAATTCAAGTACTATAGCAGTATGATATTGAAAAAAGTCCTTTAGCTCTTTAAATAACTTTGCAATCTTGAAAGGATTAGGATGTGGGATGAAATTTTCCATCTGACTCTTACTCCAAAGGAGCAGATCGTCCATAGCTGAAAGGAGACTCTGAGCGGAGTTAATAGTCTGATTCTGTATTCTCTCTCGAGTAATCTCATCCAGAGGATTCTCTTTAGCTTGCAATATTTTGATTAAATTGATAATACTGGAGATAGGGCTGCGCAGATCGTGATTGAGAATACCGAAAAATTTAATTTTGATCTGATTTGCTTCGGCAAGCTCCTTATTAACAATGTTCAATTCGGTGTTGTGTTTTTTACGTATCCTATTTTGTTGGAAAAGCAAAACAATAATGACGATAGTCAGTCCAATGCCAATGAGCAGCAATTTGGACTGCTGTTTTCTTGCCCTCAGGCTTGCATCTTTAATGGCAAGTTGTTTTTGGTTGTCTATTCGCAATGAATCTTCGCGTCTTGAAAACTCATACTGTATCTCCCGTTTAGCTGTTTCTTTGGTGTTTTCTACGGTGTACAGGCTATCCCTATAATAGATATGTTGCTGATAAGCTGCTAAGGATTGCCGATAGTTTCCCAATAATTCATATGCCTTTGATAATTCCAATGAATAACCTAAATAACGCCTGAAGTCTTTTAATTCGTAGAGGATTATTAGCGATTCCTTAAAACAATGAACGGCTTTATTTACCCAATAAGATTGATAGGTATGATATTGTTCGTCGCTTGACTTTTTTAGATATAGCCTACCTAAATCACCCATATTCACAGCTTCAGAGAGTAGGTCGCCTGATTTCTTACTTTTTTCGATAACTAATTTAAAGTACTTCTCCGATTGATGATAATCACCTAATCCAGAATAGGCTAATCCTAAATTACCTTCATTAACTAGTTGAATAAAAGGATCATTGAATACCTTATTTCTTTCAATAGCTTCAAGGAAATGTTGTTCAGCATTTTTATATTCTGCTAATTCGTAATAGGATAATCCCATATTGGTCAGCAGTTTGACATAAAGGGTACCGGTATCAGTAGTGTCCTTAGAAAGTAAGTCAATTGCTCTTTGATAATAGTTTAGTGCCTTATTGACATCCCCTTCACCACGATGAGCTATAATACCCAGCGTATTGAATACGCCTGCCATGTCAATCCATTTGTTGTGACTTTCGTAATACTTCAACGTCCGAAAAAACTCATCGCTTGCTTTCGAGTAGTCACCCACACTATACAGGGCGAAGCCCATAAGGTACACTGCCTCCCAGTATAAGTCAGAATTATTACTTATAGTAAACTTAGAAACGGCAGTATCAAAATATTCTTTGGCTTGTTCATATTGCCTGCTGTTTTGGTAAAGCTTCCCTACAAGAAGATAAAAATAGCCGCTGTCAGTCGAAAGATGCTCTTCGATCTCGTATAAAAGATTGGTGATAGTATCATTTGTCGTCTCACCTTGATAGAAATCCACAATATTATTGATTAGAATCTTTTTTGTCTGAACATTTTCTGTATTGGCAAAAAGAGAAAATAATGAATCTATTTTACTGTGACCCAGAGTGTTATTTGCGGCTGCGGAAAAAAAAGAAAAAAAGGTGAGTTGACATCCAATCCATATGGATAAAATAAAGAATGAAAGAGCTCTCATAAGATATATTCTTTATGGTTGCTGGCTAACGGGCAAAGATACGCTAACCCTCACTTGCAAAACAAGTGTCTAATATGTTTTATTGATAAAAAAACCGACCAAAGATATTGACCAGCTTGAGCGTATCGTTTATCTTCTGATGATTACACTTTCAACAAAGCCTGTTCAAGATCCTTGATGATATCTTCAACTTCTTCTATACCCACGCTTAGTCGTACCAATCCTTCTGTGATACCTGCTGTTTCTTTGGCTTCTTTACTAAGCTTGGAGTGTGTCATGCTTGCGGGGTGCTGAATAAGTGTTTCAATACCACCTAAGGAGACTGCCAACAGTGCTAACTGTACATGATCCATCATCCGCTTTCCTGCTTCAAATCCTCCTTTCAGGCTGAAGCTGAGCATAGAACCCGGGCCTTTCATCTGGCGTTTTCCAAGCTCATATTGTGGATGCGAAGACAGTCCAGGATACAATACCCATTCAACCTTTGGATGCTGTTCAAGATATTGAGCTACCTGAATCGCATTTTCCTGAGCCTTTTCGATACGGATACCTAAGGTTTTTAGTCCTCTGCGTGTGAGCCATGCCTGATGCGGGTCCATATTGAAGCCCATATTGACCATAACCGGACGCAGCTTTTGATACTCTTCTTTTGTCTTGGTAACTATCATCCCGGCTACTATATCGGCATGTCCGTTAATGAATTTTGTCATGGAATGCAAAACGATATCTACCCCAAGCTCAAGGGGCTTTTGCAGATATGGACTACAAAAAGTGTTATCCACACATACAGGTATTTGATGTTGACGGGCGATGCGTACCACAGCTTCCAAATCGGTAATGCCAATGGTTGGATTAGCTGGTGTTTCAAGATATATGAGGGCGGTATCAGGCTGTATGGCGTCGGCTACATTTTGCGGATCGGTAGCATCCACAAAGCTTGCTGTTATCCCAAAACGAGGATAGATAGTTTCCAAAACCCCACGTGATGGGCCATATAAAGAGTTATGAGCTACTACATGCTTCCCTTGGCCGAGATAAGTCATATACACCGTATTAACGGCTGCCATACCCGAGCTGACGGCTATGCCTCCATATCCGTTTTCTAATATGGCTACTGCGTCTTCCAACTCTTTTATAGTTGGATTTCCTAATCGGGTATAAATATATCCGGTGTCTTCTCCGGCAAAACATTTAGCACCATGATCAGCCGAGTCGAAGCGGAAGGTAGAAGTTTGATAAATTGGACTGATGGCGCTGTTACGAACATCGTCCATAGTGCCGGCATGAACGGCTTTGGAGTTGAATCCAAGATTTTTTTGTTTCATATGTAATGTGTTTAAAACAAAAAACGATGGAAACAACAGTAAGCTGTTTCATCGTTTTTTCGTATTAGGTTGTTGTGTTCAAAGTACAATTAAAAAGGCCAGAAACTATTGTCGTACCATATTTTCTCTTTGAGGTCTTCATTCATTTTATGCAATAGCTGGTGGTGAGTTTTCTCCCAGTCGGCTAGCATCTGGTATAGTTCTTTTTCATGGGGGTCGTCGGCCTCTTTAGCTCTTTGTGTATATAGCTCTATAGACCTGTTTTCTAAATCAATAGCAGCTGAGATGGCAGCTGCTTCAAATCCGGCAGCGCTGATCTCTTTTTTGATCTCATCGGATAGGATCAAGGCGGCATTAGTATCGTCTATGGGCTGTTTAAAATCGGGTTTGACGAATGTCTGGGTTTTTTCGTATTGGGTAAACTGATCGGAGAGAAAACGGGCATGATCCTCCTCTTCGGCTGCCATCATCTCAAAAATTTCTTTAACAGCTTTGCTTTGGGTTTGTTTGGCTACCTGCGCATAAAAAGCCTGACCACGCCTTTCCAATAGTATGGCCGCTTTTAGAATATCAATAGCTTTGTTAGAATCCATAAAAAAAGTTTAAAAGTGAATACCACAAAATTACATATTTAAAACTGAAAAAATAAAACATAGCATTAATTTCTATGCTAAATAGGATCTGATTTGTGACAGAAAAAGTTAATATCTTTGAAAAATGAAATACTCTGATTTTTCTTGGGATTTTAGAGAAGCTGATACTAAGAGGTTTACTCATTGCTACCATAGCTATCCGGCTATGATGATACCTCAAATTGCTGAACGGCTCCTTGTTAAATATGGGATGAACTCCAAGATACTTTTTGATCCATATTGTGGAACGGGTACTTCATTGGTAGAAGCTAATCTTAAAAATATTCATGCCATAGGTACCGATATAAATCCCCTAGCACGACTTATAGCAAAAGCAAAGACTACTTTGATTAACACACAGCTATTAGACCTGTATTTGAAAGATTTTAACGACTTTGCTTTTCAATTTAGATTTGGTATCACAAGAAACTATTCAGTGGTGTTACCGCAATTTTCAAATATTGATTTTTGGTTTAATAAGAGGGCACAACATAAATTAGCTATCATTAAGTCGTTCATTGACAACATTAAAGATGATCATGTAAGAATGTTTTTCTTAGTTGCTTTTTCTGAAACTATTCGAGAATCATCGCTCACAAAAAAAAGTGAGTTCAAATTAGTGAGAATCCAAAAAGAAAAAAGGGATAATTTCGATCCTGATAGCTTTGGTATATTTCTTTCAAAATTGAGTCGAAATAAAAATGGACTGCTTGAATATGAGAAGGCAAAAGAAAATGTAGCAACCTCAGCTATACATAGCTTTAATACAGTCAATTACATACCGGATAGCAAAATAGCTGATCATAGCATGGATATCATTTTAACTTCACCTCCTTATGGCGATTCAAGAACTACAGTAGCCTATGGACAATATTCGCGCTTATCTAATCAGTGGATGGGAATTGAAAATGCCAATAGAATTGATGAGCTTCTGATGGGTGGAAAGAAAAAAAATCATCCTTATTCTATTAACTCATTTATACTCAATGATACAATAGAGAAAATTGCTCAAACTGATGAGAAACGTGCAAAGGAGGTTTTTTCATTCTTTGTTGACTATAAAAAGTCGATTGATAATGTCTCAAAAAAATTAAAGCCTCGAAAATATGCATGTTATGTAGTAGGTAATAGAACTGTAAAGTCTGTACAAATTCCAATGGATGAAATTACAAAAGAGTTTTTCGAGATGAACGACTTTAGGCATGTCGAGACTATAATAAGAAATATTCCAAATAAGAGAATGCCATCAAAGAACTCACCTTCAAATGTGGTGGGTGATAAATCTACTACTATGAAACATGAGTATATTGTGGTAATGCAAAAAAAATAAATGAACCAAAAAGAAATTCAAACATTATTACAGCGACTTAAACAAAGAGGGTTTATTCAATCGCATAGAAAGGGGGCCACAGGTATTGGATATACGTTGGAGCAAGAATTAGAACTTGTCGAAAGCAATGTGTCCATTCCTGATATTGGAGGAAGAGTGGAACTGAAAGCCACTAGGCGTAGTTCAAGCTCATTAGTAACCTTATTCACTTTTAATCGTGCGGTATGGCAACTACCTAAAAGACAGATCATTGAAACCTATGGCTATATAGAAAAATCTGAACGACAAGCTCTTTATTCTACAGTTTTTTATGGAACACCTAATCCACAAGGCCTGTCAATCAGTTTCGAAAAAGAACAAAACAAAGTATTGCTTCAATATGAGGATGAGGTTCTTGCTATTTGGAGTATCTATACTATTATCGGTAAATTTATTACTAAATTAGAACGGTTGCTTTTAGTTATAGCTGATAATCGCTTCTCAAAAGATGATATCCACGAGGAATTTCATTATAACGAGGCTTATTTACTTGATATTCCTGACCCAGAGAAGTTTATGCAGGTTTTTGAAAACGGCCAAATAGCAATAGACCTTAGAATGCATCTTAAACCTAATGGAACCGTCAGAAACCATGGAACAGGATTTAGGATAGTTGAAAAAAATCTTTTAAAGCTGTACAAACATCAAAGGCGGCTGATCTAACACGTTTCAAAAACCAATACCTTAATCAGTAAAATACATTGATTTTACTCCTTGCAACTACGCAAGTTCAGAAGTCTTGCGCATAGATAATTCAAATTTAGCTTTACTTTTGCCAGAGTACGAAACCATGCAACGACTATGATTTATTTGCGAGATGATTATATCCGGCTGTTCGAGTCTGTAACGGCTCAACAGCCTCTTGTCGTATCTCCCTTGCCTTCGGCGGGTTCCATACGAAGATACTATCGGATTACCTCTGAGGGTCATAGTTTGGTAGGAACTTTTAATGAGAATATCTCAGAAAATGAAGCCTTTTTTGAGTTTGCTAATGGCTTGAGATCAATAGGTGTGCGAGTACCCGAAGTGTATCAGATCAGTTCGGATCGTAAGTTTTATTTACAAACGGATTTAGGTGATACAAACTTGTTTCAGCTTATTACGGATGACCAAGCTCGAGTGTCAGAAGCTCAGTTACGAGCCTGGCTCTACGAGGCAGTGCGCATGCTTGCCCTGATACAGTGCAGGGCGGGAGAGCAGGTAAATTTTGAACGATCATGGCCAAACGCAACTTATTCTACTAAAACCATTTTAGACGATCTGTACTACTTCAAGTACTATTTTTTGAAAATGTTTCCAAACTTCGTTTTTAACGAATATGATTTGGATGCTGATTTACAGCGTTTTGCGATTCTACTTGCTTCAGTACCCTCCGAATTTTTTATGTACCGTGATTTTCAATCGCGCAACATCATGGTTTATCAGGATCAGCTTTGGTTTATTGATTTTCAGGGTGCTCGCAAGGGACCATTGCAATATGATATAGTGTCTTTATTATATCAGACTAAAGCTGCCATACCGGAAGCAGTGCGCAATGATGCCATAGACGTATATATTACTTCTCTGCGTCAGTATATTGATCCCGACTCGTTATCATTCCGGAAGTTTTTACCTTATTTTGTGTTTTTCAGGCTGCTGCAGGTGATGGGAGCTTATGGATATAGAGGCCTGATCCAGAAACGACCTCACTTTTTACGAAGCATTCCGTTTGCTCTACGTTCTCTTGAAGATCAGTTACAGCATACTCCTCTAAAAACGGAATTTCCGTATCTGTATGACGTTCTCAAACGATTGTTGGATATAGACTTACCAAATATTCCTGTATCGCACAATAGGGGAGAGCTTCACATAACTTTATCCAGTTTTTCGTACAAAGATGGAGGGATTCCTATTGATTATAGCGGAAACGGAGGTGGTCATGTGTTCGACTGCCGGCCTTTGCCGAATCCCGGACGGGAAGAAGCTTTTAAACGGATGACAGGAAAGGATAAAGAAGTAGTTGCATACCTTGATTCACAAGAAGTCGTAGCAAAGTTTTTTGAACATATCACTCAACTACTTAACCTTTCGATAGAAAATTATATTGAACGAAATTTTGACAACCTGATGGTAAGTTTCGGATGTACCGGAGGCCAGCACCGATCGGTTTATATGGCCGAAAAAACATTTCAATGGATACATGAACATTTTCCTCAGCTTAGCATAACGCTTGAACATCATGTACTTCAGAAACAGAAATAAAGCGTATGTATGTTGAAGCCTGATGAAATACTTGTTTTTATCTTAGCTGCAGGCAGAGGAACCCGCCTGGGTAGCTTGACAGCCGACCGGCCTAAAGCATTAGTCGAAGTAAACGGCATTCCATTATTGCAAAGGGTCATCAAGAAAATTCAGCAGGAAGGGTTTACCAATTGCGTAATCAATGTACATCATTTTTCAGCGCAGATCATTGACTTCCTGAAGCAACACCGTAATTTTAATCTGAATATCATTATTTCAGACGAAACAGACCAACTGATGGATACAGGAGGTGCCTTACTTAAAGCTCTGCCTTTGATGCAATCTTTTGAGCATATTTTAATTCATAATGTGGATATATTATCGGATTCACCACTTCTGGATTTTTGCCGGCATGCCGCAACACTGGAGTTGGATGCTTCACTGATGGTACAGCAAAGAGAGAGCAGCCGAAAGCTGCTGTTCGATGCTTCGATGAACTTATGTGGATGGCATCATTTAGAAAAAAATGAAAGAAAGCTGCTGTCCATTCACTGCAAACCGGAGATAGAGCTTGCATTCAACGGAATACATTATTTACGGAAGAGATTATTACTCGACTTTCCTGTACAAAAAACAGCTATGATTGATCTATATCTTCAGGCTGCTGAGACATATATGATAAAAGGAAATCTTCAGCAGGGACGCTATTGGTTTGACCTTGGGAAAGAGGCAGAAATTGACTATATAGAACAGGAGTTGCGTACCTTAGGTATTGACTGATTAAAATTTAAGAACCGGAATGAGTGATCATCAAAGATTCATTGACTTAGTTGCTGACAATATTTTAAAAGAGTTTGGAGGCCGCTTGCATCGGTTGCTGATTGTTTTTCCAAATCGTAGGGCAGCCATCTTTTTGCGTCAGGCGCTGATCAACCGGTTAGGCGCATCTTCATGGCTTCCCGAGATAAGCTCTGTAGAGGATGCATTTGCATCTTGGTCGGGTTTTAAATTAGCGGATACTTTAGATCTGATCTTCGAATTACTGGATATTCACCTTTCTATGGGGCAGCAAGCAGAGGAGAATCTGAGTACGTTCGCTCCATATGGTATTCAAATGCTGAATGATTTTGAAGAAGTAGATCACGCAATGGTGGACAGTAAGAAACTATTCAGCTTTTTGTCCGAAGCCAAAGCCATTGAAATGTGGCATCCCGATGGTAGTCCTTTATCGGAATATGAACGTAAGTATCTTCATTTTTTTCGCCTTTTGGCTGAGTATCACAACCGTTTATCGGGCTATATGAATGAGATGAAAATTGCCTATTATGGTTTTATCGCTCGTTATCTAACTTCGTTGAAGCCTGAAGTCCTTTCTAAGTTAATCCCTTATGAAAAAGTTGTATTTGCCGGGTTTACACAATTGACAAAAGCCGAAGAACAGATTTTTGTGGCGTTGCATCAAACGGATAAAGCAAGTTTTTTCTGGAATTTGGATGGATACCTGTTGGATGAATCCTTGAATGGATACTATGAAGCAGGCGCTTCATTGAGGAGAATGTTTCATAGACATCCGCAGCTTAAGCCTGAGCGCTTTTCCAATAAATTGATGAGCAAGGCAAAGGAAGTCCGTATTATCGGTATTTCCTCAAACACTGGCCAAGCTTATGCTCTGGGATCAAATCTGCAACAGAAAAAAACTGCCGACCATCATACAGCAGTGGTACTGGCTGACGAAAAGCTCTTGATACCTGTATTACATCTGATCCCTGAAAATATTTCTCATCTCAATGTTACTATGGGGATACCTTTCCATCAAGGAGCTGTATATTCATGGATACTTTCTTTTTTGGAATTGGCAATAGAGCGGCAGCGATTTCAGACAAAAAATATACTACCGTTGCAACCGATGGCTTCTATTATACATAATGAGTTGATACGAATGCTCTTACCTGAAAAGGATTTGCAGCAACTATTTCATTTTTATGGACAACTACTGCAATCAGGCTTACTTTTTATAGACGAAAAAAGGATCACTGATGGTAAGACCGAACAATCGGCTGTAAGTCTAAAGTTCTTCAAGCAGATAGTTGAGCTGCTCCGTTTACCTCCATTAGAATATATTCAAGAGGTGTATCAAATGCTTTTACAATGGTTTAGCCAGTCTGAAGCCAATTTGCAGACAGCTTCTTTACAGTTTTTTATGCAGCAATTGACGTTGGCAAAAAAATTTATTCATCGGTTGACACATCTATTTCAGACACGTACTCAGCAAGCTGATTTTACTTCATTAAAACTATTGTTCATCAATCTGTCACATACTGCTTCTGTACAACTTCGTGGTGAGCCACTTGAGGGACTGCAACTTATGGGATTGCTTGAGACTCGCAACCTGGATTTTGATGAGATACATATAGTTTCGGCCAATGAAGGTACACTCCCGGCTTCAAAAGCAACTAATTCGTTGATCCCAAACGATATTCGCCGGCAGTTTGGATTAGCAGTCGCACAAGACAAACAAAACCTTTTCGCCATTCATTTTTACCATTTGATAGCTCATGCCAGCAGAGTGTTTCTGTATTATAATACTGAGCCTGACCCCTTAGGTGGTGGAGAGATGAGCCGATTTCTGTTACAACTGAAATATGAGCTATCACAACACAATACGCATCTCAGTATTAGTGAAGACGACTTTATACTCCCAATACAAGCTCCTAAAAATACAGCTGAGATCCTGATTGAAAAAACACCTGAAACTATTCTCCTGATACGGAAAAAACTTGAAAAAGGAATATCAGCTTCTTCTCTTTCGCATTATTTCACCTGTCCGCTGAAGTTTTTTCTGATGGATGTGTTAGACATAGAAGAACCAGAATATCCTGAAAAAGATATAGCTGCAAATATGTTAGGTACTATGGTACATAACAGCTTGGAGACCCTCTATCAACCTTTGCTGAATACGAATCTTACCAATACTATGTTGAAGCAAGTGCGGGAACAACTACCTGATGTGGTTCAACAGGTGTTCAAAGAAAAATATTCAGATGCTGATCTTGAGCGTGGGTATATCCGATTGGCATGGTTGGTAGCTCAAAAATTAATTGAAGGCGTGATTGAATTGGATGAACAGACTCTCAAAACACATAGCATTCGCATTCTGCACTTAGAAGCAACGCTACAGCAAACCCTCACTATTGCCAATCAGCCGGTTAAGCTGAAGGGCATTATTGATAGGGTTGATTTGCTTGATGGTAAGCTTCGTATTATTGATTATAAAACCGGTAAAGTAGAATCCAAAGAGCTTACTATAAATGAAGCGGATGATTATGCACACAAAGATAAAGGCAAGGCGTTGCAGTTGGCTTTGTATGAGCATTTGTTTCGCAATACCAATCAAATCCCGCCCACCACTGAGATTAATGCAGGTATCGTCAGTCTGCGAAGGCCATTGGATGGGTTACAACCTGTCAATCAAAAACTTCACTATCCGTTGCCGGTTGAAGATATCATGCATTTAGTCTTGGAGAAGATAGCTAAAGAGTTGTTAGACACCACCACACCAATCAAACCTTCTGATGATCCTAAATCATGTATTTATTGCCCGTTTAAAGAATTTTGTATGCGTGGCAGCTAAGGTTAAATGCGGTGAATAGGCAATCCCATAGGGAAAAACGATTTGTCTGATGTGTTGTTTTAAATGACTTCGTATATTTGCTTTGCAATCCAATATATTTTATCAGCGAAATAGACAACACCATGAAATCCCAACCTAAATTTAATATCCTGATAGTTGATGACAGGCCGGAGAACCTTTTATCTCTTGAAGGCATACTTGAAAGTAACGAACTCAATATAATCAAAGCCGGCTCGGGTAATGAAGCTCTTGGACTTATGTTGGAGCATGAGATCGCATTAGTTTTGTTAGACGTTCAGATGCCAGGTATGGATGGCTTTGAAGTAGCCGAGATCATGCGCAGCTCCGATAAGACACGTCATATACCTATCATTTTTGTGACAGCGATCAGCAAACAGCGACAGCATGTGTTTAAAGGATATGAAACGGGAGCAGTAGATTATCTGTATAAACCACTTGACCTGGAAATTTTACAGAGTAAGATAAAAGCATTTATTGAGTTTTTTCAACATAAGCATGCATTGGAGCAGACTACCAAGCAGTTGGAAAAGACTATAAAAGAGCTTAACCATGCCAAGCAAATTGCCGAAGAAGCTACTATAGCCAAAAGCTCATTTTTAGCTAATATGAGCCATGAGATTCGTACCCCACTAAACGGGATCATTGGTCTTACCGATATAGGACTGATGGACGATGCCATCAGTGCCTCCCAGCGCGAACGATTAGTGGATATACGCAACTCGGGTGAAGCCTTGCTGGAAATTATTAATGAAATATTGGATATCTCAAAGATAGAAGCCGATAAGTTGGAGTTAGAAGAAATAGAGTTCAGCATTAGAGACCTGGTTGAGAAAGTAGTGAATCTGTTGTCGGTAAAAGTATTTGTGGAGAAGTTAGAGTTCATATGCGAAATTTCACCCGATCTACCCGATATACTTATAGGCGACCCATTACGCATCCGACAGATTTTGATCAACCTGCTTGGAAATGCTATCAAGTTTACCGAAGAAGGAACAATAGGCATCAGGGTGAAGATGTTAGAACATATTGAAGAACAGGTAAGGCTTGAGTTTAGTGTGTTCGATACGGGTATTGGAATACCTAAGAAAAAAATAAACCGTTTGTTTCAATCTTATACTCAGGTAGATACATCTACTACCCGAACTCATGGCGGCACCGGGTTAGGACTAACCATCTCCCAAAAATTAGTGAATATGATGGGAGGCATCATAGAGGTTGAAAGTGCTGAAGGACAAGGAAGTACGTTTAGCTTCAAATTAAATATGATCACAGGCGAACAACTTGAACTACCTTGGGAACTCAAATTATCAAAACCAGTGACGGAATTTGCCGTGCTATTAGTAGATGATCATCCTGCATCTGTTTCACTATTGGACGAAATCTTCAATCATTGGGGAATTAAGTTAGTATCAGTGAATACATGCGAATCGGTGCTTAAGATGATCAAAACAACAGACTTCGATCTGATCATCATTGATTATTATCTGCGAGAAAAAAACGGATTTGAACTAGCTGAAGAGATCATTGCCATGCTTAAGTCGCGTAAGAAACCAGAAATCGTACTATTATCGCCCAGCAAATCGAATATTGACCTGCTCAAGCTGAAACGTACCGAGAAATATGACTTCCTGACAAAACCTCTGCTACAGTCAGCACTGAAACAATATCTGAAGGATAAATTTGGTGATACTACACTAAAACAAGACCCCACAACAGATACATCTGAAACACCAAGCTCAAGCAGCCAGCCACTACACATACTCGTGGCCGAAGACCAGATCATCAATCGTAAGATAGTAGTTCAACTGCTCGAAAAGCGTGGCTGGATAGTCGAGTTAGCCGAAAACGGTAAAGTAGCTATGGACAAAGCGTTAGAAAAACAATACGATCTGATCTTGATGGATGTTCAAATGCCTGAGATGGACGGATTCGATGCTACACGCAACATACGTAAGTTTGAACAAGACAAAGATTTCCACACACCTATAGTTGCTATGACAGCCCATGCGATGAAAGGCGATCGCGAGAAATGCCTGGCAGCTGGAATGGATTATTATATTGCCAAACCTGTGAACCCGGTAGAGCTATACGATACCATCGAAAAATTTGCCCTGATGCATACCTAAACATAGCTTTTGATAAACCGAATACGACTTGAAGCGTATTATGTGAAATAAATTATTATACCCAAGTGAACCGATTAGTATGAAAAACTTAGATTATAACAACGCTACCACCTGGGAAAAGCTTAAGTTTTCACTTAGATCATGGCGTTATATAGGCGTTGGTAAGTCGTTATTGATATGGTTTTTGGCTATCTCACTCATCCCTCTGGCAGTAATAAGCTTTATCAATTTTTTAAATGCCTATCACGGACTGACAATAGTAGCCGAGAAATCGCTTAACACTACTTCACAGCTTAGAGTTGAATATATCAATACCTTTTTCAATGAAGTCATAGAATTTCTTGAAACCAACAGCAAGCATCGCGGCGATCAGCAATTGTTGAAAGAGCTAAGCCTTGGTTACCAACGCTATAAAAACGACCCTGAACAATACGTTCAAACCGAAGAATATCAAAACCTGATACAAAGTCATAAAGACGAGTTCAAAAACCTGATCCATAAATTGGGATATTACGACATATATTATATAGGTGAGCAGGGAAATATACTTTTTAGCATGCGCAACGAGGCTGATGTAGGCAGTAACTTATTTACCGGCCCGTATAAACAAACACGTTTTGCTGCTACAGTACGAAACACATTGGAGCAAAAGAAACGGTATTTCTCCGACCTTGAATTTTATGAACCATCATTTGAGAAATTATCTGGTTTCTTCGTACAGCCAGTCATTGATGAATCGGGAGGCCTGATAGGAATGATCGCTTTACAGATCACTATGGACCGCATTAACCAGATCATCCGACAAGATGCTGGCTATGGCGAAACAGGACAAGCTTTTATAGTCGGAAGCGACCGCCTGTTACGCTCAGCTATGCGGTTTGGCGATGTCTCCGATATACTGCATACCAAACTGGATAACCAAAAAGTGAAAGACTGGTTATTTTTTCTACAAAACCGAAATAACTTGTCGCTGCTGAAAGAAAAAGAGTTGGAAGAAGAAAAAGTATCTACTTACGACAGCGACCTGAATGGAAAATATGTGTTGGGTATCTATCGCAATCTGAATCTGGTAGAACAGTTAGGTGTAAACTGGGCATTGGTAGAAGAGATTGAACATAATGAAGCTTTTGCCTATGCCAAAATGTTGTCTGATATAGTCAAACTGACCTTTATCATCACCATTATAGTAGTTTTCTTTACATCTATTTTAGTAACCAGATGGTTTGTCAACCCAATCAAGCAACTTTCATCGTGGGCTAAGGAAGTAGCTGACGGACTGCTTGATACCAAGCAAATCAAAGCTCCAAATAATGAGATAGGGGAAATGGTTGATACTTTTAATCGCTTATTGAATGCCCTTCAGGAGTATGCCAATGTAGCCCGCCTGATGGCTAAAGGCGATTATAGCGAAAAAGTCAGGATACGAAGTGAAGGTGATACCCTTGGGAAATCAATGAATCAAATGGTCGAAAGCTTCAAACAGGTTGTTGATCAAGCAAATCGGATTGCGGAAGGCGATTATAGTGTGAACGTCATACCGCGCAGCGAAAAAGATACCCTTAATCTGGCGCTCTTCGAGATGACAAAAACATTGAACCAAAACGCAATCTACACCGCTAATCAAGACTGGCTTAAATCGGGTATTAACCTGCTCGACAAGCAAATGAGCGATAACAGCTCGTTGAAAGACCTGAGCGAAAAGATCATACATTTTATCACACCCTATGTTCAGGCCCAGTTGGGATATATCTATTATGCGGATCAGCCATCGGAAACGCTGACCATAATGGCTTGTTACGGACATAGAAAACCTAAACAGGACAAAGTGCTATCCTTTTCGGATGGCTTAGCCGGACAAGTGGCAAGTTCCAAACAACCCATGATCATTAAACAAGTTGAAGGAAACGAACTGATCATCAAAACCGGTAGCTCAATGATTAATGCATCTACAATTATACTGATGCCGCTGATGCATGAAACAGAGCTCGTTGGGGTTGTAGAATTGGTGACTACTCAACCGGACAACGAACTGACTATGGATTTTCTGAAGTTAGCTAATGTAAATATTGCCATAGCAATGAAAACCATGTTAGCAGCAGAAAAGGTAAAGCAGTTATTAACACATACACAAGAACAAGCCAATGAACTTAGTGTGCAGCAGGAAGAGCTTCGGCAGGCCAATGAGGAGCTGCAACAACAAACCATAGCTCTTCGCACCTCTGAAGAAAACCTTCAGGCACAAAAAGAAGAACTGAAGGTAACCAATGAAGAATTAGAAGAACGCACCAAAGCATTGGAAGAACAACGGGATGCCATCAACGAAAAAAATAAAGAGTTAGAAATAGCGCGTAAAGAGATTGAACAGAAAGCCAAAGATCTGGAACAGGCATCCCGATATAAGTCAGAGTTTTTAGCTAATATGTCGCATGAACTGCGGACACCACTTAATAGTATTTTAGTGCTCTCACAACTCTTAGCCGAAAACAAAAAACAACATCTTGATGAGAAAGAGCTTGAGTATGCCAAAACAATCAATAGTTCTGGTACCGACCTGATAGAACTTATTAACGAGATACTCGACCTGAATAAAGTTGAATCGGGTAAGATTGACCTTTATATCGAAAGTATGTATTTAGATGACGTCTCGTCTTTTGTACAGAAAAACTTCGGCACTATGGCCGAACGAAAAGGATTAGAGCTTGCTGTAACTACTTCAAAGCTTCTTCCACTTTCGATAAAAACAGATAGCAAACGATTATACCAGATACTCAAAAACCTGCTTTCCAATGCGATAAAATTTACTCATAACGGAAGCGTAAGGCTCAATATATACAGGCCAGATGCGTCTCTGATACCCGATTCATTTGTCATACCTCCAGAAGAGGCGATAGCTTTTTCGGTGATAGATACCGGGATTGGTATCCCTCACGACAAGCTTCAGCTCATTTTTGAGGCATTTCGTCAGGCCGATGGAACTACAAGCCGTAAATATGGCGGCACGGGATTAGGGCTTAGCATCTCAAAAGCATTTGCCGAACTATTGGGAGGAGCATTGCACGTCGAAAGCCAAGAAGGAAAAGGTACTAGCTTTACATTGATACTGCCCCAAAACTATATTGAACGGTTTGGAAATGACGAGCTAACTGAACCAAATCCACCATCTCAAGAAGAAATAGACCTTACAGAAGATACGAATATTTCTCAGGCTGAGACAAGCACAACGATACCTTCACCTGATACCGTTACTATAGCAATAGACGATAGGGGTGAGTTGTATCCAAACGACAAATTATTGCTGATCATCGAGGACGATGTGGATTTTGCCAGCCTGCTGCTTGATCTGGCACATGATTATCAGTTCAAAGGTCTGATAGCTTATGACGGTGAAAGCGGCTTGCATTATGCCGATTTTTATCAGCCACATGCTGTGTTACTTGATATTGGACTGCCGGGCATAGATGGATATCAGGTGATCGAACGCTTAAAACAAAGCAAGCGCACACGACACATACCAGTACACATCATTTCGGCCGCCGATAAGTCGATGGAAGCGATGAAGAAAGGTGCGATAGGTTATCTGCGGAAGCCTGTCAGCCGCGAAACATTGGAAGAAGCCTTCACCCGAATTGAAGACGTATTAGCAGCTAAGATACGAAATCTGTTAGTAGTTGAAGATGATGAGATTACCCGTAAAAGCATTTGTAACCTACTGCAGATAGAAGGGGTAGAGATAGTTGCTGTAGCTAATGCCGAAGCAGCAGTAGAACATCTTTCCAAATCAAAGTTTGACTGCTTGATCCTTGATCTGGGTTTAGAAGGGATGAGCGGGTATGAATTGCTCGACTGGATCAAACTTGAAAAGAAAATTGAAAATCTTCCTGTGATCATTTATACTTCACAAGAGCTATCGGAAAAAGATACCATGAAGCTTCAACGGTATGCCGACAGCATCATACTCAAAGGAGCACGATCGTTTGAACGACTGCTGTCAGAAACTATTCTCTTTCTGCATCAGGTTGAATCGAAATTGCCACCCAGCAAACAAGAAATGCTGAAAAAAATACATACACGGGAAGATATATTGAGTGGAAAAAAAATACTTATAGTGGATGATGATATGCGTAATGTGTTTGCATTGGCAAGCCTGCTCGAAAGTTATGAGATGAAAGTCATCATCGCACGAAATGGCAAAGATGGGTTACAGAAACTCAGCGAAAACAATGATGTAGACCTGATACTGATGGATATTATGATGCCCGAGATGGATGGGTATGAAGCTATTCGGGAGATTCGTAAAGACCCTACACATACCCAGCTACCTATTATCGCTTTGACAGCAAAAGCTATGAAAGACGATCGCGAGAAATGTATTGCAGCCGGAGCTAATGAATATCTGACCAAACCTTTTGATAATGATAAACTAGTATCAATGCTGCGGGTTTGGTTGTATAGGTAATATAAAATTTCCACCTACGGTAATTGGGAAAAAGACCATATTGGGCTATGACAAATTCCAAAGAGTATCATAGGCTTCTTGACCTACAGGAATTAGAGGTTGACCTGTTCTTACATGCACTGAACAGTCAATTTGGCTATGATTTTCGGGAGTATAACAAAGCACATATCATCCGGAGGTTAGTGTTTCGAACCAAAGCATTAGGCTTGAACAGCATTACTGAGTTGCAACATAAGCTTTTACATGAGAAAGGATTCATCGAAACTATCTTACGCGATCTTTCAATCAGTGTTACCGAAATGTTTCGCGACCCGAGTTTTTATATCCGCATCCGTAAAGAAGTCTTACCTATACTGAAAACCTATCCGTATATTAAAATATGGCATGCCGGATGTGCTACAGGCGAAGAAGTCTATTCTTTTGCAATCATGTTGCAAGAGGAAAAACTATTAGACCGCACTCAGATTTACGCCACTGATTTTAACCCTATCGTTTTAGAAACCGCACGTAAAGGGATATATCCTATTGCCCGTATAAAAGATTATACAAGCAATTATCAAGCTGCCGGAGGTACACGCTCATTTTCTGATTACTATATCGCAAAATACGATTCGGTGATCCTTGATCAACGCTTGCGAACTAATATTGTCTTTGCCGAACATAATCTGGTAACCGATAGCGTGTTTACCGAAGCACATCTTATCGTATGCCGTAACGTATTGATATATTTTAATAAAAGTTTACAGGCTAAGGTGGTGGCCTTATTTAAAAACAGCCTGATCAAAGGCGGCTATCTGGGCTTAGGCTCCAAAGAAAGTTTGATGTTCACCGGATTGGCCGATCAGTTTGTTGTGATAGACGAGAAGGAAAAAATCTTTAAACTTAAACTGCAGTAAGATAAAAAGATTGAAGGAACAATCATTTAAATATGAAGCGATTGTTATAGGTACATCAGCAGGCGGACTGATGGCTCTTAAAACAATTTTGAGTGCCTTGCCAGCTCATTTCTCTATGCCCTTGCTGATCGTACAGCACCTGGCACCACGTTCCGAAGGATTTTTAGCACATTATTTAAACAATACCTCAGCTATCCATGTTAAAGAAGCATCGCCTTACGATATGATACTAGCTGGTAATGCCTTTATTGCACCACCTAATTATCATATGTTGGTTGAGAATGACCGCACTATTAGCCTTACTGTATCACAAAAAGAAAATTATGCAAGACCCTCTATTAACGTGCTGTTCGATAGTGCTGCACGGGTATATAAAGAAAAACTTATTGGACTTATTTTAACAGGAGCCAACAACGATGGTTCTCAAGGAATCGTTCAGATCAAAGCAGCAGGAGGTTTAACTATTGCACAAGACCCACAAACGGCCGAAGCAGCAATTATGCCCCAAATGGCTATCAATACAAATTGTGTGGACAAGGTCCTGAAATTGAATGAGATAGCTAACTTATTGATTGCGTTAGATGACAACCCAACCCAATGACTGTTAAAACAATATACCAACCGAATACATTTTTTTTGAATGACCTGAAAAGGATACAAACATTTCTGATGTGAACAACTAAATTAAATCCTCTAAACAAGCTCCTACGCATAAAATTAGTAATGACCCTTTTGACTGTCTATGACAAATATGATAAAAGCCTTAATTTTACCCTAATAATTTTAAAGTTGAATTTCCCATGATGCGTATCCTGATCATCAACGGTCCCAATCTGAATTTGACAGGTTTGCGACAGCCCCATATATATGGTACTACATCTTTTGATACCTTTTTGAATGCGTTGCATCAGAAGTTTGAAGCCCATGAGTTAGTGTATTTTCAATCGAATAGCGAAGGAGAGCTAATTGATTTTCTTCAACAGGAAATACCCGTTAGTGATGCAGTGGTCATCAATCCAGGTGCGTATGCCCATACCTCCATTGCGTTGGCCGATGCATTGCAAAGCTTTGCTATTCCTATAGTTGAAGTACATTTATCCAATATTTACGCCCGGGAACCATTCAGAGCACATTCATATGTTTCAGCAGTAGCCGCAGGAGCTATAAGCGGGTTGGGCTTGTTTGGCTATGAGGTAGCTGTACGATATCTGATTGATAATTTCCGTAAATCAACTGATTGACCGTAAAAAGCGGTTGCACCAAATATGCTACTTCAAGCTTCGTTGATCTAAAGTAGAGAAAAAATGTTTCTGAAAAAGAAAATAGTCTACCACTAGATTTCTATGGTAAATCTGGTTGACTTTCACTGGTTTTATCTTTCTACGTTGTGCATGTAACCTGGGAAGTTTACGATAAAAATGCATATGGGCACGCAGCACCGCTAAAAAATCACCTGTGCCGCCATCGGTAAGAAATTTGATGCTTGCGATCCCATCTAATATCAAGCGCAGGAAAATGATTACAAACAATCGGCCGGCAGGTAGATTTTTGTACAGCATACTCAAATTATTCCGAAAATTCAGATAGGTTTTTTTGGGTGACAGCTTTGGCAGTGTCCCGCCTCCTATATGATACACCTTTGATTGAGGGCAATACATGATTTTATATCCTTTGATCTTTGCCCTCCAACAGAAGTCTATTTCTTCCATATGTGCAAAAAAACTATCGTCCAGGCCGTTCAACTGATGAAAGACAGCACTTCTAACCAACATACACGCACCGCTGGCCCAAAACACTTCTATGATATCATCATATTGCCCCTGATCGGGTTCTATATGCTGAAAAACCCTGCCACGACAAAAGGGATAACCAAACGCATCAATAAAGCCGCCAGCTGCACCTGCATATTCAAAATAAGCCTTATCGGCAAACGAAAGCAATTTAGGCTGGCAGGCAGCTATTGCCGGATCGGACTCCATCAGCTCGTACAAAGGCTCTAACCAACCTTCCGACACTTCGATATCAGAGTTGAGCAACAGATAATAGCGATATTCTAAGTTGCGCAGCGCCTTGTTGTAGCCGCCGGCAAATCCATAATTTTTTGAAAAAGTGATGCACTGTATTTCGGGAAAGTTCTCCCGGATATATTCCATTGAACCATCGGTTGAAGCATTATCAGCTACTATAAGATCAGCTAAATGGCAGCTCTTGGATAATACATCAGCTAAGAAACGTTCTAAAAACCGTTTTCCATTATAGTTTAAAATGACAATGGCGATCTCTTTTTTCATAAGTTGTCGTGCGGTGGTTTATGCTTCCAGCGCCTATGACTCCATAACCAGGATTCGGGCTGAATGCGAATAGAACGCTCTAAATGTTGTGAATATTGCCGGGTGATAGAGTAGGGGGCCGTCTGACTGCATTCAGAACAGATCTCATGAACAGTAATATCATAATATCCTCTTCTGACACGGTGAAGATCGAGATAAAGTACTGCATGATTCAAACGCTTGGCCATTTTTTCCAATCCCATGAAAAACGAAGTGTCCTGATTCAAAAAAGTAAGCCAGTGATGGCTGTCGCGTTTCAAGGGTGTTTGATCGGCAAGTATGAGTATGGCATGAGGCTGCGACAGGCTTGCTAAATATTTATAAGCTGACTTTGACTCAACAAGCTCAAGCCGACCAAAACCTTGGCGAATCTTTTTTAGAAACAAATCAAATTGATTGTCAGACAACTTCTTATAGATTGCTATCATAGGTAGTTCAATACTAACGGATAAGAATGAGGCCAACCACTCCCAATTACCTGTATGACCTATAGCAAGAAATACTGATTTTTGTGTGGCATACAAGTTTTCAATGGCTTCGGGATTAGTGATACGGATCCTTGACTTGAGGGTTGATGGCTTTAAACGAAGCAAACGAATAGTCTCAAATAAGACGTCACTGATATTTCTATAAAATCCTTTCTCAACCTGTTGCAACTCTTTGACAGATTTATCAGGAAAGCTGTTTCCAAGGTTTAAAGCAATCACCTTTCTTCTGTATCTTACTAAATGTTGCAACACCCATGCAACTATATCGGATAGACAATAGGAACACTTTTCAGGTAGTAGTGCTGTACCGTAGGCCAGTCCGTAAAACATATAAAATCCAAGTTTTTTGAAAACAAGTTTCATAGATAGATAAACGGTCTGGTTTTTTTAGATTTTCAAGCCGGATTTTTTTTATACGTCTATCTTGGATGCTTGTAATAGTCGTAGGCACGATTGCCAAATGCATCCTCAGGTGAGGTTTGATCAATATTGTTCGGGTCCCAGGTACGTTTGTATATGTCAAGTTGCCAGCGATAGTTGGCCAACTCACCTATGGCATCGGAATGTACTAACACAAAATCATTGGTAGCCATATCTTTGGTAACAAACACAAACCGTTTATTACGTTGATTCCCAAGCGAGTAATAATGCCATATTTCGTATGGATAAGCTGCAGGCTCGTTATAACTTTCTGCTATATGGTTAGGTGGGCCATATTTTAGATACACCCTTCCTCTATCCGATTCATAGCCACGTTTTGTGATAGTCTTATACGTAGCATTCACTTTGATCACATCTTCAAAATACGTGAGCCATGCTTTCTCCGGCTCATCATAATTGCGCTTCTCCCAGAAATAATAGAAAAAGCGTTGCATACTGCTTAATTCCGCAGTATTTGACAGGTTATAGGCGTAATCGCGCTCTGCTTCAGATGATAAAGGTGCCAAACAACGAAGATACTCTCTCATGATTTCTATATCCTCATACTGGTCAACAAATGTATGGCTGATGTTGACAGCAGATAAATCGCTGAGCTGATGTGTTACCGCAGGATTATGCCGACGGAAAAATAATTTATTGGAGGCTAAGATCTCATTGTGAATATCACGTACTTCAATAGCTAAATTATAATTTCCTGAGGGTAATTGGCTGATATCAATACTACTCATCAACACATTTACTGGCTTAGAATCCATTCGTTTACGGAAAATAAAATCCTGCATCATATTCTGACTCTCGGCTGACTCGATAAAATATGAGACAAGGAACTTTCCTTCATCTCCAAGTATCAGGTCAGTGAAATACACTTCGGTATAAAAATTAAGAGTCGTGTTTGATGCCGGATAAAACGCATATACCAAAGGGATCAGATCGTAATCATTTTTGGTTATTACGCTCGGAACATCGACTTTATGATATGTATCAATCAACTGAATAGCCGAGATTTGTATGGCATCATCGGGAAACTCCAATACTACTGTTTCTTCTGTGCTGAAAGCCGGTACCTCAGGATTATTCAGGTCGAAGATTTCAATAAACATTTGATATTCACCATCAGACAACATAAATCGTTGTTGATCGATAATCCCGAAATTGGTTTCTTCCGGATCCTCAACTAATGGACTTTGAAGCTCATATTTTGTGTAATTCTGAACCGTACTATCCTGCATGAAAATAATGGTAACCTGTATGTTTGCCTGATATAGAGAATCTCCGACGGCTGCAAACACCACACTTTGACCGCTGACAGCCAGATAGGTTTCAAGATATGAGCCTTCACCAGGGACGGTAAACGTTCCATACGATAAATAGGCTAACAGGTTTTTCTCCTGTTGCCCGAAAGTATAGATCGAACCAAGGAGAAACGCAACAATGAAAACAATTTTTTTTATCATATATATCCTATATCAGATGCAAAGGTAGGTATTATGCCAGTTCCAAAATTACTGTCAACACACCTTATAACTAATTTCACTATCGGAATTGAAATAGGGCTAATGAGTCTTTTCATCCGATTAAATTTTTGTACTTATTTCATCAAGGGTGAACGATGATACTAAAATAAGTTTTGTCCAACCTCTCATAAAGTTTGTTCAAAGATACTCAAACCATGATGTTGATGCAAGTGTTTTGCAGAAAAAAAGCGTCTATCAGTCTTGGTCTTTATCTGGCTATGAGAAAAACCAATAATGTTGTTTACTATAGACTGTGGAATTGAAAAAGTTGTATTTTTGCGGCGGAGGAATGGCAGAGTGGTCGAATGCGGCGGTCTTGAAAACCGTTGAGGTGCAAGCCTCCGGGGGTTCGAATCCCTCTTCCTCCGCTCAAAAAAACCGGTCGTAAAAAGCCGGTATTTTTTTTGCCCGATTTATTCTACAGGAAGCTGTACCATCGTCTGTAACATTTTTAATTTTGCCTTATCTTGCATGCATTCAATGATCTTTGTCTTAAACTTCCAACAGGTCATTTGTCTTTTATCGGTTTGACGACTGATCTCATAGGTAGAAATTTTTGGATCGCAGCAAATCATGCGGGCAATGTGAAATGCTTCTATTATCGGAAGCTTGCAACGGTGAAAAAGAGTATGAGCCGTTGCCGATTCATCCGTCTTACATCTGGTACACCTACGTGAATAAGGCTTTTTCCCAGAACAATAATTGTCATGCCCACATTTTCTGCATATATATCCATCCCTCCATTTGTGGTCTGCCAGAAATTTTAAAATAAGCTCCTCTTCCGACAATTGCCTTTCTCCTATACCTATCTCCATATTATTTTACATGACAATTTTACATCCATATCCTATGGTATATAATTTGAGTACAAAAATATCAAAAAAAGTGATTGTTAAGCGATTTATTTATATTTTTGCCAAGTTTTATCTTTTAATAATTGAATCATGATGAGGACCTTGTTCAGTATACTAGCTGTTCTAACTATGTTAACTACAGCTTGCAGCACTACAACCGGAAAGCAGACAGATGGTAACAATGCTATGGCCATTACTCAGGAAACCGGTAAAGTAGAGTATTTGACTTATGATACTTTTTTGGAGAAAGTATGGAACTTTGAAGCCAATCAGCAGAGTTGGGTATATGAAGGTGAATTGCCTGCCATTATTGACTTTTACGCCGATTGGTGTGCCCCTTGTCGAATGATTGCACCTATCATGGATAAGCTGGCAGAAGAATATAAAGGCCAACTGAAAATCTATAAAATCGATGTGGATAAAGAACAAAAGTTAGCCGCAGTGTTTCAGGTACGAAGTATTCCATCGGTATTATTTACACCTGTACATGGAAAACCTATGATGCAAGCCGGGGCACTTACCGAAGAGATGTATGTTAAAGTGATTGAAGAACAGCTGCTTAACAAATAAAGAAAATAATTTAAACACCTAATGTTAATAAATTTATCATGGAGCATTTGACCAAACAGACCTTTTTGGAAAAGGTTTTTAACTACGAAAAAAATCAGGAATGGAAATTTGAAGGCGAGTTACCTTGCTTGATCGATTTTTATGCCGACTGGTGTCAGCCTTGTAAAATTGTAGCACCTATATTGGAAGAGCTATCAAAGGAGTATGCCGGAAAGATCAATATCTATCAGATTGATACAGAGGATCAGACAGAGTTGGCAGCTGCTTTTGGTATCCGTAGTATTCCATCTTTGTTGTTCTGCCCGAAAGACGGACAGCCTCAAATGGCAATGGGAGCACTACCAAAAGAAACTTTGAAGCAAGCAATAAATGATGTGCTTTTGAAAAATTAATTCCTGTTAAAATAATATTTGCCTTAAAGCTGTCCGATAACGACAGCTTTTTTGCTTTTGATAACATGCATAGAAGCCTTCATATAAAGACTTGGTTGGTTAGGTGCTTCTTAAGCAGCAAGCTGCCAAACGAGACCATAAGTTTGATCTGTTGCCCTATTACATATTGCCATTTTGTCAGTAATCTTGTTTATTTTTAAAGAAAAACGTATTTCATTCATTAAAATATTATTTTTGGTAAAAAAAGGCATAAAAAAAGGCAATTGTGAGAAAGACGATATTTTTACTGATAGTGCTTCTGATTTGGTCTGTAAAACTCTTTTCAGACAATTCGATGCAGTATATTGACAGTCTTAACAGGCTCATCAGCACTCAAACAGGTGTTGAGCGTATCGAAACACTTATTGCACTTTCAGAAGCATACCGGGAGATCTCACCCGACGAGAGCTTTAAATTAGATACTCTGGCCATCGATTACGCTACCAGAGAAGGTCTAGACAATATACAAGGAACTATCCTTATCTCAATGGGTAAAACAGCTTTTGTAACAGGTGATTATACATTGGCTTTAGACTACTACCAAAAAGCAGTAAAGATTTTAGAGAAAGGAAAAAACTTTGAAGATCTTTGTAAAGCCCAGATAAATATTGGTATAGTATTTAAAAATTTAGGTAAATACGAGTTAGCTATCGAACGATTCGATCAGGCAGTGCAGTTGGCATTTCAACACAACCTTAAAGGTCAACTAGCCTCATCTATTACAAATCGGGCAGTAGTGTATTATACCACAGGAAATTACAATAGTGCTGCTGAAAGCTACCAACAAGCTATTCAATTATATAAAGAACTGCATGACACACTTAGAAATGCCATACTCACCATGAATTTAGGCTTAGTTTACTGGCAATGGAACAAAAGCGACAAAGCGCTTGAGATGCTTTTATCGGCAGCTAAGGTGTTCGAGGATAAAGAAGAAATATACGAATTAGGAAGAGTATATAACAATATTGGCAGAATCTATTCTATTGATTTTCAGAATAATTCAAAAGCATTGGAATATTATCAACGCTCACTTGAAATGCGTGAGTTGTTGGGAAATCAATTAGGAATGGCTATAGTTTTAGCTAATATGGGACAGGTTTTCAGCGATCAAAAGGATTACGTAAAAGCGTTACACCACTATAACCGATCGCTAACTATCAGCAAATCTATCGGATATAAAGACGGAGAAGCTCTCGCAGACTTATACCTTGGCAGGACATATCAGGCAATTGAACAATTTGAGTTGTCAAATCAGTTTTTGGACTCATGCCTGATGATTGCTGAAGAATTTGGACTGACATCCTATTTCCGACCGGTCAATCTTACGAAGATGACCAATTATTTCAAAATGCAGGATTATAGCTCATTCCTCACGGAGTATCAGAGCTTTATGGATAGTTATGATTCTACTTTAAAGCGCTTGTCTGATCTGCAATACAGTGAAGTATCCTTGCAGCAGCAACTAAGTGATATGGAAGCCAGCACCGGACTGATATCGAGTCAACTCTTGCGGCAAACTACCCGTATTAATCAGTATAGATTGGCATTAGCCGGTGTTGTACTGATAAGTGGTATCTTAGTTATCTTCAGCTATATCAGAAAGTGGAAAAGTTGAGAAAGCTATCCACATCAATTTCTCCAATCCAATAAACGTTTCTCGCCTTGTAGCTGTTGAATAGCAGTAATATCCTGACTAACTTCCATCACACCCTGATATTTACCGGCTTCATCGCGCAAAGCAAAATATTGTATTAGTATCTTTCGGCCTTTCATAGTGATCCAGAAATTGGCATCATGTTTACGTCCTTCACGAAATGCCTGTATGATCTCTTCTACCATATGGACACTTTCTGGTGGATGACAGTTTCGCACATCGCGTCCTATCACGGCTTTGCTGCGTGGGAAGATACGATGAGGCGGATCGGAATAAAAACGTACCTTATCCTGTGCATCCACATATGTTATATCCACCGGTAAATGTTTGAACAACATTATTATTTCCTGCACCTCTAACAGACCAGTTTGCAAGTCAGTCTTGTTATTGATAAAGGGCAATCCTTCTTCAACTGCCGGTGAAGCATGTGTTGGCTCGTAGTAAGGTAATCCCATCTGAATGCATTCCTGCAAGATTTCAGCATACTGCAGATCGCTTATCACACCTACCATCTCGGGAAATAAAATTCGCTCGTCGCGCAACTTAATTGCATATATAGTAAAAAAGGCATCCGAAATGTTTCGGTTAAACACCTTCAGATTGAATGGAATAGCTTGAATAGAATCGATAGAAGCTTTTAAATGCCGCCTGATATCATCATGAAACGACCACATAACTGACAGACACTTATAGTTCTGATATTTTTGTTCCATCAAAGGGAAAAGAATGTTTTCTTTGATCTCATAGAAAGCAATAAATTGGTTCAAATACTTGATGCCTTCTAAAATTTCCTGTTTTAGCTGCTCATCATCACTATTGCTATTTAGCTTACGTATCAATGGTTTGAGCTGGATGAGCTGTAATTCTAATTTGCGATAGTTTCGCAACAACACATCCATCAAACTATCCTTAGGTGCAACAGGCAGATCGAATGATTTTACTGTAGTCCCCAGCACGTTCATAAACTTATTGATATGTTGCTTAAACTTGGGAGATACTTGGTGTATCACTGTCAACCTATCCACCGCTAACATGATATCAAAAGCTGTAACAGCCTCTATTTCATTAGTATGTGATCTGATGAACTCTATGGCGTTCTGTTTTTCTTCTATAACTTTAAATAAGCTAAGCAGAAAACTTAAGTTCTTTTCCTGAGATTGCGTAAGAGGTACCATAAGCTGTTGTAATTTTTATAAATGAAGCCAATCAAAGGTATGAAAAAACATTTTGCGATAGGCTGTATCCCCTGTTAAAACAAGAAAAAATTAGTACAGATAAAAAAAACGACTTCAATGTACTAAATATAACAAAGTGTACGTTTGTTTTTCATAACGAAACTAATTTATTGCTTATGAAAGATTTCTTTACTCCTTTTCATTTCTTATCCGCTATTGATGCTTGGGACGAAGCCTTGTTGAGTAGTGTAGAAAACGGTTTGGATAGGGAGCCTATATCCGATATCCCTAATCCAAAAGTGATTGATCAGATATTACGTTTTGCTGCCTCTGTCGAATCCAGGCAAAGCCTTATGATAGGTCTGATAGAAAGCTTTATCAACTGATATTTCTATATTTTCAAGATTTAAACGTACATCCGTTTAATGCTTTTGGCTGATATGCGGTATTTGTGTTCCTTATTGATGCTGTTGTGACAAAGAAAGAACGCTTTCAACGGGTTATAGCTTATTTTTCGGAGCATATGCCTGTTGCCGAGACCGAGCTTCATTACGACTCGCCTTATGAGTTGGTAGTTGCTGTTATCTTATCGGCTCAATGTACTGATAAACGGGTGAATATGATCACTCCAGTTTTTTTTAACCATTTTCCGTCGGTTGAAATCTTAGCAAAGGCTACCCATGAGGAAGTGTTTGAAGTGATACGCTCGTGCTCATATCCCAACAACAAAGCCCGACATCTGATAGGATTTGCTCAAACGTTGTTAGCTAGCTTTAACGGGATAGTGCCTGATACGGTTGAGGAGCTTCAAAAGTTACCTGGTGTAGGCCGTAAAACAGCTAATGTGATTGCATCTGTTGTATTCAACAAACCGGCTATGGCCGTCGATACTCATGTGTTCAGGGTAGCCGAACGAATTGGACTTACAACTAATGCCCGCAACCCATTGGATTCGGAGCGACAATTAGTAAAATACCTTCCAGAAGAGGTGATCTCTAAAGCACATCATTGGCTGATACTGCATGGGAGATATGTGTGCAAAGCCCGAAAGCCTTTATGCGAGTCATGCGGACTGAACGATTTTTGCAGATACTATAAAAATCTTAAGAAAGAGACAGCTAAGTAGCACACATATACTGTCACTGATTTTTTTTCATCAGGCTGGCTCGCATAACTTGGGAATAATACGTATTTTTGTTCAAAGAAAAAATTATGCTTACGAAAGGAGATAAAGCACCCGACTTTAGCGGGATAGATCAATTTGGTCATAAAATAAGTTTAGATAGTTTCACAGGAAAAAAAGTTGTACTGTATTTTTATCCTAAGGATAATACACCCGGATGCACTAATCAGGCATGTAATCTGCGCGACAACTACAATGCATTGTTAGAAAAAGGATATGCGGTCGTTGGTATCAGTCCTGACGACCAAAAGTCGCATGAGAAATTTTCTGCTAAATACAGCCTACCGTTTCCATTAATAGCTGATCCTCAGCGTTTGATCATTGATGCATACGGGGTATGGGGCTTGAAAAAGATGTATGGCAAAGAATACGAAGGTTTATACAGAACCACTTTTATACTTGATGAAAACGGGATCATTGAATCGGTCATTGATAAGGTGAAGACCGATGATCATTCGGCACAGATATTTAATTTACATACTATATAATCATGACATCAGACAAAGCAAAAGAAAACTTAGATAAGCTTCGCCTTGAGAAGCTGAAGGCACTTGAATCGACACTTGGCACTATAGAGAAGACCTTTGGCAAGGGAAGTATTATGAAATTAGGAGATGATGCCATAGAAACGATGGAATCTATTTCCACAGGCTCTATAGGCCTGGATTATGCCCTTGGTGTAGGTGGACTTCCTAAGGGCCGTGTAACAGAAATTTATGGGCCTGAAAGTTCAGGTAAGACAACATTAGCATTGCATGTAATTGCTGAGGCGCAACGGCAAGGTGGTATAGCAGCTTTTATTGACGCCGAGCATGCCTTCGACAGATTTTATGCCGCTAAATTAGGCATCGATGTGCAAAATCTGCTGATCTCGCAACCTGACTACGGCGAACAGGCACTTGAAATCACTGAAAACCTGATCCGATCTGGTGCTATAGATGTGATTGTGATTGATTCGGTAGCTGCACTTACGCCTAAGAGTGAGATAGAAGGTGAGATGGGGGATTCAAAAATGGGACTACAAGCCCGATTGATGTCGCAAGCGCTTCGCAAACTGACAGCTACTATTAGTAAGACCGGTGCCGTTTGTGTGTTTATTAACCAGCTACGCGAAAAAATTGGGGTGATGTTTGGCAATCCGGAGACTACTACAGGAGGTAATGCATTGAAGTTCTATAGCTCCGTAAGGTTAGATATCCGTAAGGTAAGTCAGATAAAAGATGGAGAAAACATCAGCGGAAACAGGGTTAGGGTGAGAGTAGTAAAAAATAAGGTCGCCCCACCTTTCAAACGAGCCGAATTTGATATACTGTATGGAGAAGGTATCTCTAAAACAGGTGAAATCATTGACTTAGGAGTAGAAAATAATATCATCAGAAAAAGTGGGTCATGGTTTAGCTATGGAGATACACGGCTTGGTCAAGGACGCGAAGCAGTTAGAAACCTGATCATGGAAAACCCAGAGCTTTCCGATGAGTTAGAAAATAAGATACGGGAAGCTCTTGCAGGTGAAAAATAAATCAACCATAGGATGTACTCTCAACTGATAACTGATCCACACTGTTTCAATCTTTAGCCTACATTACATCTATGAATCATCCTGGAGTTTACTTGTTTTTACTTGCGTTTATTTTGATAACGGCTTGCCAATCACTATCCGACAAACCGGACAGGCAGGCTGTAGGGGAGATCAATAACCCACTCGAACAATTAAACGATGCCATAGCAAAAGATAGTACCAATGCGGTATTGTACAATCAACGGGCACAACTTTATCTTGGAATAGGACAAGCCGACAAAGCCTTGATGGATATCAGCAATGCATTAGACTATGACGAAGCGAATGCAGATATCTTTATGACTTTGGCTGATATTTATTTTGTGATGGATCAGCCTGATAACGTAAATACTTCCCTGTTAAAAGCAGCTGATTTAGAACCTGAAAATCCCAAACCTTTGATAAAACTAGCCGAGCTGAGCCTACTTACCGGTAAGTTAGGTATTGCATTGGGATTTACCGATAAAGCTCTCGAACTGAACTCATACAATCCAGAGGCATATTATGTGCGGGGTATGGTTTTTTTAGCTCACGAAGACACCTTATCGGCATTGAAAAATTTACAACTTGCATTAGATCAGCAAGACGATTTTTATGAGGTTTTAATGCAGATTGCTAGTCTTTATGCCGCCCAACGTAACGAATTAGCAACCATGTATCTGCGTAAAGCATTACAGTTGTTCCCCGATCGCATGAAAGCCCGATATGAACTTGCGTTGTACTTGCAGGATAATGACCAGTTTGAAGAAGCACTGTTACAATATGACACATTGTTGACGGTAGTTCCAAACAATAAATACGTCTTGTTTAATATGGGCTATGTATATATGGTGTATATGGAGCAGTTTTCCAAAGCCATAGAGTATTTCGATGAAGCCTTATTGAACGACCCGAATTATATTGATGCGCTTTATAATAAAGGAAGGGCATTGGAAGAATTGGGCAGGTATTCAAATGCCCGTGATATATACGACGAAGTACTTCGTAGAGAAGCAAATTATATGCTTGCCGTTGACGGGCTTAACCGGCTCGACCGCCGACGGTAGCTATAACTCTTTGTACGACTAAAGTTTGTACTAATCATAACGGATCAGATCGGTAAACAGTATCCCGTTTAAATGGTCTATCTCATGCTGAAAAATACGGGCAGTATATCCTTCAATTTTTTCTTCATGCCATCGCATGCGCTTATCCTGATACCGGATCACCACCTCCCAATATCGTATAACTGCATTACGAACATAAGGGATAGACAAACAGCCTTCTACCTGCGAATATAACGAATCGCCGGTAGCAATGATAACAGGGTTGATATAAGTCTCAAAAGGATGATCTTGTTTATCAAACCGTTGAACGATTATCATATTCCTGTTGATACCCACCTGGGGAGCAGCTATACCTACACCTTGATTATCAGGGTCTGACACAGTAGCCAACATACGTGAGGCAAGTCGTTTCCAAAAGCGGCGACTTTTTGACGGTATATCGCGGGATGGAGTACGCAATATGACTAAGTCATCCTTATCGGTAACCTGAGTGATACGCATGACCTCGTTTGGTTTCCCATCCCGGATCAATACTTTTTCAGATTTAGCAATAGGCTGAGCCTGAATTGAATAAGCTATAGTACTCAACAAAATGAACAGAAAAAAATGGCGCATGAGAAAAGTGTTGAAAATTGGCAGTAAATTTACCTGTTTCTTTTTGTTTGCCAAAACTGAAAAAGTTTTAGCCGGAAAGAGAGCTTGAAAGAGGATACACACACTGTTATAGCAATTAATAGGTATCAGGGATCTGGGAAAAACGAAATAAAAAAGCAACCTTATGAATTTAATATCTTCCATATATAATTACTGTGACCGATGGTGTGAGCATTGTGAGTTTACTCAAGCTTGTGCAATCTATGTACAAGAGTTGGAACGGGGAACATTAGAACCAGATGGGTTGATCCTGATGGGTCAAAGTATTGAACGAGTTAGCGAATATTTAAAAGAAGTATCTACTTTAATCACTGCTTTAAAGGAAAAATTAGAGGCGTATGAGCCGGAAACAGAAGATAATGAGTTTGAATTATCTGACGATCTGATGTATTTTAATTCAAACCCTTTTCAGGAATTAATTGATCAAACTTTGGAGTTTTTTCAAAATTTGGATACATGGTTTCTCAATCAGGTTGATAATATGGATCGTATTAGGGTACAACTTCTTAGTTCCGGAACTTTGGAAGAGTTTCATGCGTTTGACTATGCATGCGAACTAATTCAAAGATACGGCTTTCTTGTAGCTGTGAAGACAGAAAGGGCACTTTTCAATTATACAAACAAAGAATTAGTTGATCCCATTCAAAATGATGAAAATGGCTCAGCTAAGACTGCGTTGATTGCAGTGGACAAGATAAAAAAAGAATTAGTCTATCTGATGAGCTATCTTGTTGATGAAGAAGATGTTATTCTTGATGCGTTGGCCTTTCTATCATCTTATAGCAAGCAACTAAGTCAGATTTTTCCACAATGGAATGAGTTCAAACGACCAGGTTTTGATGATGATTAGATACTAAATAACTTTATTTGATATATGGCAGCAAATACCTTTGGTGAAATTTATCGTTTAACCTCTTTTGGCGAATCGCATGGGGTTGGTATAGGCGGTGTGATAGATGGTTGTCCACCTGGTTTGGACATAAATTTTACATTTATTCAGTTGGAGCTGAACCGTCGCAGGCCCGGGCAGTCGTCAATCACTACAGCCCGTGATGAAAAAGATGAAGTAGAATTTTTATCGGGTTTGCTCAACGGAGTTACTACTGGGACGCCCTTAGCTTTCATAGTCCGAAACCTCGATCAAAAGCCGAAGGATTATTCGCACTTGCAAGATACATACCGTCCGTCCCATGCCGATTTTACCTATGAAGCCAAATACGGAATACGAGATCATAGGGGAGGCGGTCGGGCATCAGCACGGGAAACCATAGCCAGAGTGGTGGCAGGAGCCATAGCTAAGAGTTATCTGAAACAGCATGGCATTTCTATACAGGCTTACGTGAGCAGTATAGGAGAGATCGAGATTCCGAAAGCGATCAACATACCTTCTTTTGAAGCGGTAGAAAGCTCATTGGTACGCTGTCCGCATCCCGGGAGTTCACAGGCAATGATACAGCTTATAGAAGAAGTAAGAAAAGAGGGTGATACCCTTGGTGGGATTATCAATTGCCATATCACCGGACTTAAAGCCGGATTAGGGGCACCAGTATTTGATAAGTTTCATGCCGATCTGGCTAAAGCCGTGATGAGCATCAATGCGGTCAAAGGATTTGAATATGGAAGCGGTTTTGATGGTGTGAAGTTGCGTGGAAGCAGTCATAACGACAAGTTCGCTGTTAAAGACGGAAAGACAGTTACGCTTACTAATCATTCTGGTGGGATACAAGGGGGGATCACCAATGGAGCAGAAGTTTATTTTCGAGCTGCTTTCAAACCGGTGGCTACTTTGATGTCGGACCAAACCACAGTAGATAAATTTGGTAAGACAGTAATCATCAAAGGGAAAGGAAGACACGATGTGTGTGTAGTACCAAGAGCTGTAGTAATAGTAGAAGCAATGGCAGCAATAGTAACTATGGACCATTTTCTACGACAAAAAGTTTATCAATAAATAATACATAGCACCTATGAAATATGTTAAAATATTTGCTGTAAGTCTGGGAGTAATATTAATAGCTCTCATCCTGATCCCGTTTTTCTTTCAGGATAAATTGGTTCAGTTAGTCAAAGAAGAGTTGAATAAATCAGTGGAGGCCACCATCGACTTCTCATCGGCTCGTCTGAGCCTGATCCGTAGCTTCCCGGATTTTTCACTTACACTCTCACACTTAGTCCTGACAGGAAAAGCAGCTTTCGAAAATGATACACTGCTTTATGCAGATCGGTTCAGTCTGACCTTGGATATACTGAGTGTTTTTAAAGCCAGTCCTTACGAAATAAAGAATATTCGCCTGAAAGAACCTTTGTTGCATCTGATCGTATTGGAGGATGGTCATGCAAACTGGGATATCATGCCCGAAACAGAATCAGAAATAGAAGAGCCCACCACTTCAACCGATAGCTTCAGCTTGAGTCTTAAAGCCTTGCAAATCTCGAATGGAAGCCTTATTTATGACGATAGGGAGATCCCATTTGTTTTAAAGTTAGACCAATTAAATGGGCAGATCAAAGGTGACTTAAGTACAAGCCAAAGCCGATTATATGCCGGACTTCAGATAGCTTCTATTGGAGTAATCTATGATGGAATGGCGGTGCTGAATAAAGTAAATGGTTTTGCTGAAGCTGTTATTGATGTGAATTTCGATGATAATAGCTATGTCATTGCAACAGATGTGTTGAAACTAAATGAATTAGGACTTGACTTTGCCGGTAAATTTATTTTGGCTGATACAGCTATAGGAATGGATTTTACCTTAGCAGCAGCTAAAGAAAATTTCAAACAATTGTTATCTCTCATCCCATCAGAATATATGCGCGACTACGAACAATTGATCGCAGATGGCAATTTTGACCTGAATTTCCGAATGAATGGAAATTATAGTGAGACAGCTTTTCCGGCTTTTAATGCAAGTATGACCGTTGATCGTGGAGTGGTTGCATACCCTGATATAGCGGAAAAGATAGAATATATCAATTTGAAATTGAAAATAGAAAATGAAACTGGCGATTTAGATCATACCCGTATAATTTTGAACCCGTTTCAGTTTAGTCTGATGAACGATCCTTTTTCAATGAATCTTACTCTACAGCAAATTATTAGCGATCCATTTATAAAAGCCGATTTGAAAGGAAAGCTGCACTTAGACAAGTTAGGAGACTTTATTCCACCAGAATTTATCTCTTCCTTAGACGGGTTGCTGACAATTGATGTAGCGCTCAATACCCGGCTCTCAAGTATTGAACAGCAACAGTTTGAGCAGATACAAGTCGAAGGTAGCGCCTTAGCTGATGGGTTTAAAGTCAATCTTGCTGAGAATGACTCCGAGCTTGTAATACAGCATGCGTGGCTCGGATTCTCGCCTAAGGCTGTGAGTACTAAGGTGAACGAATTACGATGGGGAAAAAGTGATTTTAGCTTTTCAGGTGAGCTGGATAACTATTTAGACTATCTTCTTCGACAAGGCATATTGAATGGCAGCCTGAATCTCACCTCATCTTATACCGATATAAATCTATTGCTTAGTCATTTTGCCATAGATACCACTTCTACGGCTGTGGATGACACCATATCTTTTTCATTAGAACTGCCTGATCGCATGAATATCCGGTTCCATGCAAATATTGATCAATTGGTTTATGAAAACTATGAGCTGAAAAATCTTGAGGCAGACCTTCGCTATTCTGATAAAGTCATTCAAATAGCTCCGCTCAGTGCCACACTTTTGGGAGGCAATATCCATATGTCGGGTAGTTTTGATGCAGTTCAGGCTGATTCTCCGCTGATTGACTTTGATATTACTCTCAATCATTTCGATATTCCAACAGCTTATCAATCTATAGGTCTTTTTCAAACGGCAGCACCTATAGCGCAACGTACTCACGGGAGCTTTTCTACTCACTTTCATCTCAGAGGCAATTTAGACCAAGATATGCAACCGGTTCTACCAAGTTTAAAAGGAGGTGGCGGCTTGACAACCAGTAACATACGTATTGATTCAGTCAAAGCTATGAATATGTTGGCTTCTCTCTTAGGCAATAGCGATTATGCACGTTTAGTTACCGATGCCGTTGACCTGAGTTTTGAATTTATCAATGGCAGGGTATTTCAGAAGCCTTTTATGCTGCGCTATGCAGGCTCGGATGTTACAATAAGCGGCAGCATGGGTTTTGACCAAACTTTGGATTATGACTTATTGCTTAGAGTACCTTATGAAAAGTTAGGTAGTAGTGTCCGTGATGGTGTCTCAAAATTGGTTGAGCAAGCCGGAGGTAAAGGTTTTTCGCTCAAGGCCGACACTGATATCACCATCAAGGCTAAGATGACTGGTAGTGCAACAGACCCTAAGCTAAGTATTGATTATAAAGACTATGCAAGTAATCTAAGTGCCGATTTGAAACGTTTAGCACAGCAAGAGATGGATAAACAAAAAGCTGCTATGCAGGCGAAGCTCAGTGAGGAGGCTGCTAAGATCATGGCTGAAGCGCGTGCGCATGCTGATCGGTTGATCGCTCAGGCAAACAGCTCTGCTAAGGCTGTAAAGAGTGAAGCTGACAAAGCAGCAAAAAAAATTCGGGATGAGGCCGAACAACAAGCAGCAAAACTGATCAATGAAGCTAGACCTAAAGGACCCATAGCTGTGAAAATTGCAGAAGAAGCGGCAAAAAAACTTCGACAACAAGCTGATAAGACGGCCGAAAATATTGAGCAGCAAGCTGAAAAAAGTGCTTCAACTATTCAACAGGAAGCACAAAAAAAAGCCGACGGCCTCATACAGGAAGCCGAACGAAAAGTAAAAGCGTTGTAAATTATATTGAACTAAAACCCGTAGTAGGTCTTTAATAAACAAGATAATACTGTTTAAGGTCTATTAGACTTCATCCTCGTAAAGCGATAGAAAAGTATATCCATTACCCATCGCATCCAAAAAACGGATAAAATCTTTTGTGGCTATACTCAAACTGGCAGTGTTGTCGTTGGGATGAAAACTTAGCTTTTTAGCTTTCAACAGATTCTCATCTATAAATAAATACACATGCCTGCTGTGATCATGGATCAGGCCGAAAGGTGATACGCTTCCTGGTTCAAGATGTAGATAACGCTGCATCCTTTCGGGAGAGGCAAAACTAAGCTTACCTTGTTTAAGTCGTTGCTCTAAATCACGTATGTTTAATTGCTGCATACAATGAAAAATCACTAGATAATGACGGTTACCTTTATGATTGCGAAAAAATAAATTCTTGCAATGCACTGCTTCTAAGTCTTTCCAATACAGCAAAGCCTCTTCTATAGTAGGAGTAGGGGGATGATAGAGCACCTCATACGGTATTTCTAAACGCTTGAGCACATCGAATACTTCTTCATGCCTTGGATTCGTCATACAAAGAATTTTTTTAGCTGCAAAGATAACAAGCTCTTATAAGTATTTCGTTTCATGTAAAAACCGTGATCTGCTGAGCGTAGCTAAGAGTGTGTGTCAGTGTATGATACAAGTGAAAAACTAACAGATTGGTTGTGGTAGTAGATTTGTCAACCTTATCTTCGTTCAGGCCATACGGACTATCTTCGGATAGAACATTCCATTGATTTCTACCAATTCTTTTTGATATTCCATTACTTGGTGTATGTCCTTATATGCGAAAGGGGATTCGTCCAAACCACCTCCAAGCAGCTCTACGCCTTGCTCTACAAGATATTTTTTCATTTCTTTTTCGCTAAAGGTTTTTTTTGCCTGGTTGCGTGATACTAATCTTCCGGCCCCATGTGCTGCCGATTTCAGTGCTTCTTCATTTCCTTTGCCGGTTACTATAAATGCAGGTGATGCCATTGTTCCGGGTATGATACCTACATCGCCTATATCAGCTGGAGTAGCGCCTTTGCGGTGTATGATGATCTCTTCACCTGTTTCCAGCGTCTCTTTCCATGCAAAGTTGTGGTGGTTTTCCAATATTCGTATCGGCTCCTCTCCGAAGGCTTTTGCTAATCTGCTGTGGATGATACGATGATTAGCGTGGGAATAATCTCCGGCTAAATTCATGGCAGCCCAGTATTCCTGACCTGCTTCGGTATCTAACTCCAACCATGCCAGGCGTCCGGCTTCGCCTTTTAACCCAAGCTGCTGCTGGGCAACACGGGTATAATGCTTACATACTTCAGCACCAAAATTGCGTGAGCCTGAATGACTTAACACAGCAAAATATTTCCCGGGCTCTATACCTATCAACTCTGAATATTCAGGTATATCCACATAGCCCACATCTACGAAATGATTTCCATGGCCCGATGTGCCTAATTGTGCCACAAATTTTTTATGCAGTGTCTTCAAAAAAGGTATCTCACTAAACTCTTTTCTGCCCGTTATCTCATGTTCTTGCACATCGCTGAACGTGGCAAAGCCAAAACGTGTCTCACTCATAAGGATCTTTTTGATTTGCTCACTATCTTTAATTACTTTTTGCGGGGATGATTCAAAGACCGACAAACACATCCTACATCCTATGTCCATACCTACCCCATAAGGGATCACCGCATTATAAGTCGCTAATACTCCACCAATTGGAAGTCCATAGCCTAAGTGAGCATCCGGCATTAAAGCTCCTTTGATGGAGATAGGCAGTTTCATAGCAAGCTCCATTTGACGGATGGCTTCCGGATCAATCTGCTCAGCACCATAAATTGTAAAACCTTCACTTGTCTTTACAGGACGAGTTGTGGCCTTTTGCATATCTGGCTTGCTTGCCATTAACTTAGCCAACTCATGCCAGACAGGATCATGTATGAAGTGATCCGGCTGAGTTAAAATAGATTTTAGTGTTTGAAGCATTTCAACTTTATCGCTCCTCTTGAAATTTTTTTGAGCCAATTGAATTGCAACCCTGATAGATTCAGCATTGCTGAACCCTAAGCGTTTTAATTCGCTACCTCTGATATTGATTTTCTTCATCTGTTCGCAATTTATGCTTTTCTGTGATTAAGGCTATTCCAATCTATGAAATCCATATAGCACCCACTTATTTAATCATTTTTTATTAGCTGTTCCATGCATTAAAAAGTTTACATCTATTGTTAATATCTTTTTTAGTATCGCATGCAAGCATGAAAGATACTATAAAATGTGTTCATAATCAAATTTTCAATTTTGTTTGTGGTCAGGCCAGACTTACTGATGATTATCCAAAGTCTTTTGGCTATTTTTGTGATTTTGCAGGATTATGTATGCGGGGTGTTAATCATTTGCTGATCAGTATATTTCTTAGTTTTTTTATTTCCAATACCTTTTCTCAGGAATGGCAAACGGTGACTATACCTATTGAGATGCAGGTTTCTGCAAATAACGGTTCCACACCTACTCAGTTCATACTACACAGCTTAAGCCCTGTCTCAGGTGATGGTGATCTGGTGGCAAGTTTGCGTAACACTATTCAGTTCAAGACTTTATTGAAACAGTCCGAATCCTCATTGGCAGAGATACATCTGAATATTCACAACCAGACGATCACTGGAAACACAACTTATAGAAACTTTGATATGGCTGGGGTCTTGCAGCCCGATTTTTTCAAAGGTCGTATCTATCTTCATTCGATGTTTGGTACTACTGAAGAACGCAAGTTTGAAGCCCAAGCCGACAGCCTGACTGATGACTATTTTTTGGGAACAGTGAATACTAGAGCTTTTCCGGTAAAAGAAGCCAGACTTGAATTTGACTTCAGTGGTTTTACTGCTAAGGCACGCGAACAGTTTGAGGCTCATCTGCATTTCATCAATACTTATTGGGCTGCTGCGAATTATTTGGATACGCTTTTTCTTATGGCCGAAAAGCAGGAAGAGAAGATAGCGAATGATACAAAAACGCTATTTGTGTTTTGGGACAAGCTTCGTAAAGGCTTAAAGTTAGGAAATCGGATTTTAAACTCTATACGCGGGATGCAATTTTCTGAGCCATCAAATAGTTTAGAGACTAAGCTGAAAGCTGCTGAACGCTTAGCGACCCGTTATGAAACCCTTTTGATTGCTTCGCTTGGACGTAGATATGCCGATGCTCAACTCACTACCGATTTAGTACATCACTATATTGAAACCATACAGCATGAGCAGCAGCAGATTATCCGGCAAGATTTTCGTAACCATGACTTCCTCACACAGGTGTTGCGCATACAATCCGATGAGATATTTGCCTATATCCTTGAAAAACTAAGCCCTAAATCTGATCCTCAGATGGCGGCAGCACTGCTTTTGGGAGGCTTAGTACACTTTGCCGACACCTATTATGAAAAGCAAGACTTAGCAACAGCACTACGTTTTTATGAGGATGCACGGCTGATGAACCGCCATTATGATTTTGTGAACGATAGTACAACCCTAAACGAAAGGATAGATGCAGCCAAATTGGGTATATTACAGTCTCACCTGCAGATTGCAGCCAAAGCCGTAGAAGTAGGAAATAATCAATTGGCAAATACATACAGAGACAAATCGAATGCGTTTGTAAAAGAGAAACTCAACGAGCAACATATAGCTCAATTGCCAGATCAGTCGGAAAATCTCATTGAAAACTATTTGAAAAAAGCTAATGAACTCATTGACCAAAAGATGTATCCTCAGGCAATCAGTGTATTAGAAGATGCGCTGACAGCAGCAGCTAATTTTTTTAATATCAGGCATAATGAGAAGATCAACCAAAGCTTGTTTGCAGCCCATAGAGCCATTTTTACTGAGCAGATACGAACAGTAGAAGACCTTATACGAACAGAGAGCTATGCGGATGCGCTTCAACATCTACAACGAGCCGAAGAGTACAGGCAAGAGCATATTGATTTTCTTCGAAACTCATCTGAGGCTATACATCTGCGTTCAAAACTCGAACAGCTGATGGTAAAGTATCCAATGAATGCTGCAAGTACAACAGAGCAGATATATAGCAATCCCGCTTCTATGTCGGCTGCCGCCTTGCAAGCTAAGACACTGATCGTCGGACAGCTTAAAGAAGCTCAACTCAAAGCCTGGGCCAATGAGATAGATGCTGCCATGCAACTATACGAATCGGTATTGGAAACCCGTAGCCAATATCATTTAGAATCTGATAGCGATATCGCTCATGCAATGAAGGAGTTAGACAACCGGTTGATCGACCGGATTTGCCTGAACAATAGATTTAGGATAGATGAGTTGATGGAAAAGCTACGTAAAGAAATATATCTGAAAAACTCGGATCATTTAGAGCCTATACTTCAGGAGATCATTGAAATAGGAGTAAACAATCAAGGGTGCCGCCTTAATATAGACGAAGCCCAGCAGGTATACGCTTTTTATCAGCCTTATTTTAAATATCAGGCTGATTATAGGCATATAATCGAAACCGTTTATACTAAAGGTGTCAAGCAGGCAATTCCTTTATACCTCTCGATGGATCAATCTATTGAGTCATATCAATTAGATAGGTTTGGAGTGAAGCATATTGATCTGTTTGATTTTTTACATCAGCAAAACAATGCAAAGCTTAGCTTGGATGCGATAGAATATTTTGTGGATAGGATGAATGCCGAATCTATTGCTTTGCTCTTTACGATTTTACTCACTCAGGATTTTAACAGGGAACAAAGTAAGGATTTGCAGCAACGATCAGGCATCATATTGGCTATCGCACATTGGAATGCAGGAGCTCTCAACTCGTATGAACAGATTATAAGGATCACAGCAAACGATCGTCGCTTGCACTATCTGCAACAAAGCTATCTACGGGCAGCAAAAAGTATTAAGAAAGAAAACCGTTTATAAATATTTTTATTATGAAGTTATTATTGATCAGTAATTCCACCAATGCAGGTGAAGCCTATTTAGGATGGCCACAGGGCTTTATTCAGGATTTTTTATTGAAACACGGAATCAGGAAAGTGGTTTTTATACCCTATGCCGGTGTTAATCTCTCTGCTGTCAGTCTGACAAAATCCTATGATATATATGAAGAACGGGTGTCGGGCGTATTCCGTACATTAGGCTTCGAGTTGGTATCTGTCCATCAGGCATCTGATCCTAAGCAAGCTATACAACAAGCCGAATGTATAGTAGTAGGTGGAGGTAATACCTTTCATTTAGTATCCATGATGCATGAAACAGCTATCATGTCATTGATCCGTCAAAAAGTATCGGAGGGTACTCCTTATATAGGTTGGAGTGCTGGTGCCAACGTGGCTTGTCCCACCCTTCGCACCACCAATGATATGCCTATTATTGAACCAGCAAGTTTCGACTGCCTCAATTTGATCCCCTTCCAGATCAACCCTCACTATTTAGATGCCAATCCTGAAGGACATGGCGGTGAGACCCGTCAACAACGTATAGAAGAGTTTCTTGCGTTGAACAGGGATATAACTGTGGCCGGGCTGAGAGAAGCCAGCCTGCTTGAGATGGAGGACGGAAAACTGATTCTGAAAGGACATAGAAGCCTCAGAGTATTCAATTTCGGCAAAGAACCATCGGAATATGAAGTTGGTACTGATATGAGTTTCCTGCTGAAATAATGGCTTGGGTAGCAGAGAGACTATGTAAATATTTTTTCAATAGTTTGTTGTAGCTCGAAGGGTTTGTACGGCTTGGCCAGAAAGGCATCCATGCCGGCTTCCATACAGTTTTTTCTGTCTTGCTCCATAGCAAAAGCAGTGACAGCTATGATAGGAATATGCTCGTCTTTACCTTCCTCCAACTCAATGCGCCGGATAGCTTTTGTGGCTTCAATGCCATTCATTACAGGCATTTGTATATCCATCAGGATTAAATCGTATTTTTTGGTTTTATATGCCTCAAGGCCTAATAAACCATTGGCAACTATATCTGCTTTATAGCCCATTTTCTTGACAACTGCTGCTGCAAATTTCTGATTCAGTATATTATCTTCAACTATCAGGACATGCAGGTCTTTTATGTTTTCTTCCATATTTATCTTTAACTAAACAGTTCTCTCTACATAAGGTTCGAGATAATCCTGGTAAGGATGCACAAAAATAAAAAACTAAATAGCTTTTTAGCATTGATTAACGGTATTTAAATTGGCTTTTCCAGAAAAATGGAGCGTAGCACATTAAATAGTTCTTTTTGTTGTATAGGTTTTGAGATATACGATGTGAAGCCGGCATTGAGAAACTCTTCTTCATCACCTATCATTGCATAAGCTGTCTGAGCAACAGCAGGCACATATTGATAGGCTTTGAAATTTGACTTTACATAGTGCAACAACTTGATCCCATCCCAGGGTGCGGGCAAGTTGATATCGAACAGTATGAGGTCGAATAGTTTATTCTGCTCAACCGATTTACTGATCTCATCTACTGCCTGATCACCATTGGAAGCTAAAATCACGTCGGCATGCCTACCCAACATCTTATCCAACATCTTCGAACTGGCTGCATCATCTTCAATAATCAGTATGTATTTGCCATTCAATATATTTTCGCTTGCCGGTGATTGTTTAACTTCTTGAGACGCACTCACCTGCTTGGGTTCAGCTTCCAATCCTTTAAGCCATATCTTTACTTCGGTACCTTTGGCCTTCTCTGAAAAAATATCAATTCTGCCTTCCATATTTTCTATCATCCTTTTGGCAAGCGGTAATCCAAGTCCAGCCCCTTGATATTGACGGGAGTACCCGAGGCTCTCTTGTCGGAAAGGATCAAACAAATAAGGCATATAAGCCTGATCTATGCCAATGCCGGTATCTTTAATACTGATAAGTGCCTCAGACTTATCTTTGGTGAGCATGATTTTGATATAGCCTTTATCTGTATATTTCAATGCATTATCCAGCAGTTCGACTAACATACGCTTGAAGCTGGATTCATCGATCAATGCATGAGCTGTTGACAAATCCGTTACTATGCGAATATCCTTTTCTTTAGCCCTGACTTGATATTCGGGAATCAGCTCATTGAGGATGGCCTGAAGATCAGCTTTTTGCAGCTGTGTCTCATTATGATTTGCTTCTAAGCTGCTGATGTCAATAATATTATTGAGCAAGTGCAGCAAACGTTCACCACTTTGCATGATCATATTGGCATATTCAAACAGATCCTTGTTTTCCAATAAGGCTAACTCATTCTCCAACAAAGTAGAGAAGCCTAAAATTCCATTTAAAGGAGTTCTGATTTCATGACTCATATTGGATAAAAACGCATTCTTCAGATAATTGGCTTTCTCGGCTTTTTCCAAAGCGGCTTTAAGCTCTTTATCCATCTCGTCGCGTTGCTGAAGCTCCATTTGAAGGGCCGATATCCTGCTTTTAATACGCTCGTCCACCATTTCAGCTTTTATTGCCTGAACAGGCTTTGACTCCTTCAATGCCTGTTCATGAGTATAGAGCTCGATATTTATCCGGGATATTTTCTTACGATGTTTAGTATACAACAAAACTAATAAGCCTAAAGCCAACAGCAGTATCAGACCGGAAAACAAAGTTGAAAGCAGGTCGTACTGTTGTTGTTGAGCAGTATGTAGTTCATTTTGTTCTTTCTCATACTGACTAAGGACTTGCAGTGCTTCATCAGCCTGAGCATGGAATTGTATGAGTTGATTCCATGCATCAGCTTCTAAACTTTTAAGAGCGAAGAATAGGGCAGGAGCATTTGATTCAAGCGCATCAAAAAAATGAGCTGATCCTATGATTTCCAATGGGTGATACGACTGCTTAAAGATTGAATCCATCAGAAGAAAATCTGCTTTCGGAAAGAGGGTTGTATGAGTAAGTATTATCTGAAACAATCTGCCCCAGTGGGATAAACTAAGCTGTTCAGCAGATAGTTGGGCTGGAAGCTGTTTACTGTAGGAAAGTGTTTTTTGCTCGTCTTCAAGTTCAATAGCAGTACGAAGCATTTCGGTGACAAACAGTACCTGGACAGGCCAGGCTAAAACTTCTACCTTTTCCGGTGTAATGAGATTCAGGTATAAGTCCGCATTAACGGGTGATTGGGTATCGTTATACAATCGAATAAGATGATACGCTGCTATTAAAAAATGATCATGATCATTGCTTTCTTCCCAGGCTATCAGTTGCGACTTCCAAAACTGTATGGCAAGGTCAGCATTATTCAATTCATTGCATAAAGCTATGTTTAGCAGTATGTTGAAGTAAAGATCGTGCTGGTCGTTTGTGCGGTAAATAAGATCTTTCAGTAATTCTTCTGCTATTTCGTATTGTCCGGCAAGCATGTATAACTCAGCCACCTGATAGAGGTTATCCTGATCTAAGTAGCTGCTGTCGTGAGGTATAAAGTTTAAAAAATCTGTTAAGCCTTGTATATCTGTTTTATCAATAGGCGAGAGTCCACCATAGGGATTATATTTCCAGACCTCGTCAGATGGATGAGCAGATGAACTGAAGGGTATAGCTGTAAAAAGTTGCAGCAGAGCAATCAGATATATATTTGAAACCTTTAGTTTCATGTATGGGATACACTTTTGGTTCCCACAAAAATACATTCATTTGGATTGATCCGCATAGTATGGATCAATTCTTTGGTCAATCCTAATTGCTCCGGCCATAGAATTTCTAACTTAAAACCAGCTTTCTCGACTAAGTGTGGATAGTCTTTTCCAAACAGGCGCACATGATCAAACTGTCCAAAAGCATCTTCTCTTTCCTTATTGGTTTTCAGGTTGGTATCTTCAATAGTTTGCTCTAAAACGGTTGACCAAGGCACTTGTAGTATTGCTTTTCCGCCTGGTGTTAGCACTCGTAAAATCTCTGCAAGGGCTTGTTGGTAGCTTTCCACATGTTCCAACACATGATTGCATATCACTAATTTAAACGTGTTTTCATTGAAAGGGAGCTTCAGCAAATCCATGATTTGTATATGTTTCCTGTAATAAAATCCTTCATGGTATTTCACTCCTTGTATATACTTGCTCTTTTCCTTGACAGCCTTTATAAGCCATTGATATAATGCAGGTTCTGGTGCAATATGTAGTATCTTTTCTGTCAGGTATGGTTGAAAGTGTTCTTGGCGTAACAGCTGATGTAACAGCCGGTCTCTATCGGTTGAGGCGCATCCCGGACAGATGACAGCTTCACGCCTTCCGGCTCCAATGATATTTAGCTTTTTGATGACAGGCAGATCAAAGCCACCGTCAAAGAATTTACGATAGCTATGCCCACACAAAGTACAGAAATAGCCATCGCCTCTGTAGGCTATACCTTTGAAAAACAGAAATAGGTTTCTGAGATGATATCCAATAGTTACCGGTATAAGCTGTTTTATTCTGACCTTAATGCTTGACATACTGATCAATTACTTTTTACAAAAACCAGGTTGGTAACTTTAGCCTGACTAAATATTCTTAAAAAATAGATACCGGCTGTCAGCTCTGATACATCAATTTGCAGGCGTTCTTTTTGATGAGCAGGAACGTTGAGTGAACTTGGGCGGCTGATTGGGTACCCGTGTACGGTTATGATCTGATACTGAATGATATGTTCAACCTTATTAGCTATGGTAACATACAATTTATCTGTCACCGGATTTGGTTCTACAGTAATATTGCTTGCCGTTGCGTCTGGCAACTGGATCATTGCATGTGGGTCTTGGCATTCGAAAGCACCAATGTCATAGCCTTGATTATGTGGGCGGGGTCTGTCCAACAGGTCGAAGCTAACTGCATTAAGTCCGGCATCAAAGCCGGTATTGACCGCAGTTGAAGAAGCTTGAAGATCGAAGTCATCGGATTGATAGTCCACAAATTTTATGGATTGCGGATATTCAGAAAACATATTGTTCCGTACCGAAAAATAGCTGTCTGGCAGTGCTGGATTAAAATATGCCTGTTTGCCTATGGTTTGATAGGATCCAGGATTAGTTACTATATTATTGAAAATCAGATTACCGGAGCTATTCGTATTAAAAAACTTGATTCCCTCACTTTTTGGGCTGATGATCGTATTATGCATGATATGCAGCGTAGATGATTCACCTCCTGGGGAGTTACCAACGAATATCCCATGTTTGTATGCCGTTTCATTTCCAGGTTGAAAGGTTCTGCCGGATCTGAGTATGAGGTTGTTGTATATCTTCATTTTCTGATGCCCGAATATATCAATCCCGTCGCCTTTTCCATCAGCTATGATATTATTGTAGCAGTCGCATACGGAGCCACCTCCAATGAGTATACCCGACATTTGATCGGGAACTTCGGCATAGGAATCTTCGCGTATTATATTATTGTAAATCCTGCAATCCAATGGGCTGGAACTCACCTGTATACCGTCCCAGCCAGTGCGTTCGATGATATTATCGTGAACTTCAACACCATAGATATAATGAGGGAATACAGTAGTATCACAATCAGGCAGATACTGACCGGTATATTTAGTACTTCCTATATACATACCTTCATCTGCTATATCGTGCAGATAGCAATGATGAATATGCAGATTATACATCGTAAACGAATCACGTGTGGCCGTGAAGCTGCAGTCGGGATCAGTCTTGGCATAAATTCCTCCTATGGCGGTATTCGATATTTCCAAATAAGCCAATTCAATATCCGTACTCAGCTCATCCAGACTGATCCCTGCTCCATTACCAACTCTTTGGATCACTATCCCGTACTCAGAGCTATGACCGATATTGCCGATGATCTTAACGTGGCTGGATCGGGCAAGCTTGATCCCGTAATAATGATCGGTATCTATACGCACTATGCCCGTTTTGTTGATGAAAACTATTGGTTGTGAAGCGGTGCCAGTACAGTTAGTAATCAGAAGATAGGAACGTAGCCCGGGTTCTAAGCAAATAGTATCTCCTGGCAAAAACTGGCTCCCATCTATAGTATTTTGTGTTGTGGGAATACTGATCGAACATGATTGAGCAGTAGCTTGTATTCCTGTCATAGTGCATAAAATACCAAGTAACCAGCTGAATACTTTCATGGATATGTAATTGTTTTATTTGGTAGCCCGTTTGGCTCTTTCCCAGTTTACCGACTGGCTGCCTTTGAAGTACCGTTTTATCCCCATCATCACGGCTAAGTTCATCACAGTGAAGTAGTAAGGGATAAATAAGGCTTTGATGCGAACGGCTTTATTCTCAAAGTACCATCCTATGGCGGCAAGAATGTAAAAGGCAAGCTGTCCGTAGAAGAGCCAGACATACATATCTGAGAAGTTGGTGATACCGGCATTGAGAAACAGAAAAAGATTGATCAGGAATATCAGTATCAGTGATAGAGGAGCTAATGTCCAGCGTAGTACTCTATGTGAGATATATTGAAAGCTCAAAAGACCGTATTTGAAAATATTTAATAAAGGAGCCAGCCGAATGATGCTTTGGATACCGCCTGCAGCTATTCTTACTTTTCGTTTCAGTTCTTCCTTCACATTGGCTGAGGCAGTTTCTATGGCATAGGCTTCCGGATCGTATTGAATGGTGTAACCTTTCATGGCTACGCGCAACGAGATGATGAAGTCATCCAACAGTGTATCTTTTTCTACTTCTTCGAATAGCTCGGTACGTATGGCAAATAGCTCGCCGGCAGCTCCTACCACTGAATACAGCTCGGCATCCCACTTTTTGAGCAGCGACTCGTATTTCCAATATACCCCTTCTGTAGCGGCAGCGGCATCTTTTTCTTTTCGGTATATCCTTTTCTCGCCTGCCACACAGCCAACCTTAGGATCGGCAAATAAATTGACGATTCGCCTGATGCTTTCATTGCCAAGCATGGTATTGCCGTCGGAGAATATGACTATAGGTGTGTTCACAAATTGAATACCCCTGTTCATTGCACCTATCTTACCGCCTCTCTCAGGTTTATGATACACTTGTACTCCTTGTGTCGAATATTTCTGCAATAGTTCAGGAGTGCCATCATCAGAGCCGTCTGTAACCCATACCTGCTTGACTTTCTCTGCCGGATAATCCAAAGAAAATGAGTTAGCTACTTTTGCATCAGCATAGTCTTTCTCGTTATAGGCTGCAACAAAAAGTGTGACGGGGGGTTCATACCCATCCTGATGAACCGGTTTTTTCTTACGGATCACACGCTTAATACGTACCATCAAATACAGCAGCATCCCATAACCTATATAGGCATAGAACACTATGAAAAGAAATATCCAGAATAAAATTTTACATAAAAGTAACATAGATGCACATTACAGGTTATCAATTTTCTTTGCGGCAAAATTCAGCTCATCAATAGGATAATATTCAAATTTTGCGATAGAGTTTAAAATCGCTTTCAGGTTTTCTTCGCCTGAGTGTACGCTTTCGATGATTAGAAACAGCTCTTTTTGCGATTTGATGAAGTTTGTAGCGCCTTTCAACACTTCTGTTTCCATTCCTTCTACATCAATTTTTACCAATACTTTGTCGGTACCATTGAGGTGTATTTTATCGTACATATTATCTAAGAGCGTGAGTTGTATGGTTGTTGGGATGCTTCGCAATTCGGCAGCTTCGTTTTCGGCTGGTAATATATCTAAGTGTGAGGCGCCTGTGTTGAGTGGGTCAAAGGCAAAAGTAGCAGTAGTTTGCCTATTGCTTAGTCCTACATTAAACAAAGTCGTTTTATCTTCTAAGTTGTTTAACATTACATTGATCTTCAGTGCTTTATAATTTTCATACACTGGTTCAAATGCATAGGTTCGCATGCCTTTTCCGGCAAGCATGATGGTATAAGTGCCTATATTTGCTCCTATATCAATAAAGATATTATAATGAGGGCTATGCTCTATGAAGCATTTCTTGACGTTCCACTCATAGGCATAATTACCAAACTGAAAGTCGAGGGTTCCTTTGCGATGGAGAAAATATCCTAATTTCCCTCTGAACAACCTGGTTCTGACAAACGATTTCTTAGTCAGTACAAAAATGATAGAGGCTGCCATCAGTCGCATTTGGCCATAGCGTGCATAGTCGGCAAGGTATCGTATAAAAGTAATTAATTTGTGCATTTTAGTTATTTATGTTGTTTTTTCCCATTGATTGGTCTCTGCATTGAATTGTCGAAGTGGTTTGGCTGGGTTTCCTCCTACCACTGTAAAAGGTGCTACTGAACGTGTTACTATGCTACCAGCAGCTATCACTGCATGTTTTCCAATGGTTACTCCTGCTGTGATCACTGCATTAGCGCCTATCCAGACATCGTCTTCTATGACGATTTGTTTTGTCTCAACTGCTTGCAGACTTGGTGGGCTATGTATATCCTGATATCCGTGATTTAAGCCGGATACGACTATGTTTTGGGCAAACATAATATCATTTCCTATATAAACCGGACCTATCACAACACAACCTAATCCAATGCGTGTCCGCTCGCCTATGATGACATCTCCTACGCCGTTGTTCACTGTTGCAAAATCTTCTATGGTCGAATTACGTCCGACAGAAAAGCGGTTAAACGGCATCACATCTATGCGTGTCCGGCGACGGATACGAGCCCCTTTCGCTTTATGATGTATAAATGGATTCAAAAACCACCTCACCCATAACCGGGGACGAGCCTGATTACGGGGCATCAGCATCCATAAAGCTAATTTTTTAAGCCCAGGCGATGATTTTATTTTGTTAGTCAATCCCATCATACTAAGCCTATTGTGGTTTTTGAAGAATATATATCATCCGGTTATAAATCTCTTTCACGTTATTTTCCCATGTATGGCTTCGTGCAAACAGCTCTCGACCGGCTTCCAACTCTGAATTATTTTCTTGCAAAGCTTTTTCGATCAGACTTACATACTCTTCTTTAGTCTCAGCTAAGTAAGTATATTCCTCAAACACTTCCATAGCCTTGGTTCGGGTAGCAACCGTTGGCTTACCCATAGCTAAATATTCATCTATTTTACGGGGATAATTGCCAATAGTTACCTCATTTAATTTTTGTGGGTTAATGGCTACATCAAACGCAAACAAATAGGAAGGAAGTTCTTCCATTTTTTTTGCTCCCAGAAAATAAACGTTATCTAACTGGTGTAACTCACTGTTTTTAAATGTATCATCTTCGGGACCTACCAATACTACAGACCATTCGGGATTTTGTTTGGCGATATGGCTCAATACTTCTATATCTAGTCGAAGTGAAAATAAAGCTCCTATATAGCCTATGATTGGTTTTGGTATTGAGGCAATATCCTTAGGTATATCTTTGATCAGTTGCTTGTCAAAAAGACTCACATCGCAGCCCTGACCGACATAGTATGAGTAGGGGTTGAACTGTTTTGCATGTTCTGCTAAATAGGTTGAGTTGGCTACTATCAGATCGGCCTTTTCCATCAGCCGGGCTTCTATACGTATTCCTTGCTTCTTCCAGTAGTCAACAGCAATCAGGTTATCGCGGGTATAATAGATATACATCTCGGGCTGCAACAACTCTTTAAGATAAAACCCACGGAACATATCGCTGTCGTTGAATATAAAATAATCTTTAAAACCAAGTTGTTGAACAGCTTTTCGGATCTGTCGGGCAAAGCGCTTGTTATTGATCTTGTTCAGCCTGTCAAAAAGGCCGTCATACGGCAGTTGGCTGATAGATTCCAATGTAGTTTGCGGATATAGGTTCCACATATTTTCATTGATCTGTACCAATGCCGGCTCAATGCCTTTGTTGATACGGATGCGCTTTTGGATCAAAGGGTCTTTTCGCTCTCGTATTTTGGTTAGCCTATCTAAGGGATAGTTGACATACAACACTCGGTTGTGCTTGGCAAACTCATATGCTAAGTTGATGCAATTGCTTCCTATCCTGCTGTCTAAGGCTTGAAGTCCAATGACGATAAAATCTCTGTTTCGGATCATAATACCATCTTATTACCGGTTCATCTTGTTTATTTAATTTCCTGATACAGGTTCAATACTTGTTGAGCCATGTTCATCCATGAAAATTTTTCGGCTTGTATAAATCCTTTTTCTATCAGCTCACTGCGCAGAGCCTGGTCGCTCATCAACCGGCTCATGGCTTGTTTTATTTCTTCCGGTCTGAAAGGGTCGATTATCAAAGCTGCATCGCCCGATACTTCGGGCATGCTGGAGGTGTTGGAAGTAATAACGGGAGTACCACATTTCATTGCCTCTAACATAGGAATGCCAAAGCTCTCACGCAAGGATGGATACAGGAATAACTCTGCCTGACTATAGATAGAGGGTAGATCGGTATTAACCACATAACCAGTGAGATGGATATGGTTGATCAGTTCTTTGTCACCTATCTCTCTGAGCAGTGTTTCTAACGCTGATCTCTCGTAGTCAAGCATGACAAGGGTAAATGGTTTATTGCCTTCTTTGAGATAATCTGAGAAAGCTCGCAATACTCCTAAGGTGTTTTTTTTAGGATCGGTATTACCTAAGAAAAACGCATAGGTATCAGGTAAGCGATACTTGTCTTTTACGCGTGTTAGTTCCTGTGTATCCTTTACTGATCGGAAATGTTCGCTAACTCCGTTATAAATTGCCACTAAACGCTTATCTTCAGCAGGAAATCCAAAAAATTCGCGTATGCGGTTTTTTTCAAAATGTGATACAGTAATGATGCGTTGGCTTTTATTTACCACCTTGGGTACTACGTACCTGCGATACATATTGCCAAATTTCTGATACCATGTACCTCCTTTTTTAAACAGACTGATGCCTTCCAGATAAATAATATCATGCAGGGTAATTATTAATGGAATATCTCCGTTGATAGGTGCTGTATTGCTGGTGCAATGCAACAGGTCGCAGCCATATTTTTTGGCTGCTTTGGGTAGGGCAAATTGTTCCCAAATAGGGTAGAAGCCACCTTTTAGTTCGATGATATGAAAGTTATCAGTTGGCTGTAAACAGCTTCGGTCTTCATCTGGTGCTACAAAGATAAAATACTCATTCTCGCGGTCTATCTTTTGTAAGTTACGAATCAGCTCCAAAGCGACCATGTCCATGCCGTGCTTTTTCACCCGAAACAAGCGTTGACCTTCTATTCCTATTTTCATCCGTTTAAAATTTTGTAAGTATCTATATGTAAAACAATTCTAACTATGTAGATTGATAGAATTGCTCTGCTTTCCCAAAACTTTTTACCCATTTTTTATAGCTACACATGACTGAAAAGCCCTGTGTCTGTTTCAAATGTATAGCCAATAAATTAGGTGTTGGCAAATTACTTCTTTTTCTTGATTTGAAAAGCATTAAATGTGTGCTTGGTATGGATAAAACGTTCGTTAGCTCCTTTAATTTTGAGTAAAGATAACAACATAAACAGGAATCCCACTGGAAGATATAGGATAGCCTTTAAAGTTTCCTTTTTATAAAATGTGGAAGGTATTGCCAATAATAAAGCTAATATGATGATAATTAGAGATGAAAGCCAGAGAATAGTCATTTCAGAGGTGGAGAGAAACAGATGTAACAGGGCGATAAGAAACAGCAGACCTAATGTCAGAATACGCGGAAGTTGCAGATATTGTAATGCTTTATTGAGGTATTCTATATTTCCTTTTTTAAAAAAAGCTTTTAAAGCAGGTATGAAATGTATGCCAAAATAATGAAACTGTGCCGAGAGCCATCTCCTTCTTTGCCTTGAGAAGGCTTTTGCGTTTTGAACTTTTTCATCATAAACATACGCATCAGGCAGATAATTGATACGGTAGCCGTCGCGCATCAGCCGCAATTCAATTTCTTTGTCGAACCCACCTACTACTTCTATATCTGCCATTAAGTCTTTAAAGAAGTGATAATCAAACAACATGGCTGATCCTATCAATGCCGACGACAGCCCTAACCGTATATGTCCTTTTCTGAAGATATTATTGTTGATCTCTTCGCTTATGGCGTCGAGTATGGCAAATGGAGTGTTGAGGTTTTTGGCGATACGATGGCCTTGCACTGCTACACAGTCTTGATGTAATGCCTGATTCATTTTGGCCAGGAAATCAGGTTCCATAATGTTGTCGGCATCTAAAATACAAACTAAATCGTATTTGTTTTGTGTCAGATGCTTTAGTGCATGATTGAGTGCCCTGGTTTTGGTACTGATTGGAAACTTCTCGTTGAACAGTATCAGCGGTAGCTTTTGTAGCTTTTCTATGGTATCTGATTGAAAGTTATCTGCAATGATCACTATATCAAACAATTCCTTAGGATAATCTTGATTCAGTGCTTCTTTTGCCACTTCTAGAATGATCTCATCTTCCTGATAGCAGGGTATGAGTATGGCAATTTTGCGGTGTGGGATGTCCGGCACTTTTAGTGCTGGCACTCTAAACAAAGATGCAAAAGAGAAAGCGAATAGATATAATGCTGTGAATGTCAGATATATATATGTCATCCAACCTATTACAGATAAAAGTATGCTAACTATTTCCATAGGTGTTATAGTCTTGGGTTTTCGTGTATCTCGGGGTCAAACAAATGTGAAAGATGCCATCCAATAGCTTTATAATACGCATAAAAGAGTCGAGTCTTGCCTTTTATCAGATACGTAAATGCGTTCTTAGGTATAGCTACTAATAGCTGATAAAGCAAACTTTTATAAAAAACCGAACCATGCACATTGCGCCGCATAAAGACTATGCGGTTGCGATTTAAATAATAGATCTTTAATGTGCTTAGCTTACCTGTGGTAACAGATTCTTTGTGTAACACGGTTGAATTATGTACGTAAAATATTTTATATCCTGCTCTCTTGATGCGTTCGCACCAATCGGCCTCTTCGTAGTAGAGAAAGAAAATATACGACATCAGCCCAATTTCTAATACAACTTTCATAGGGACGAGCATAGCTGCTCCGTGTGCATAATAAGTTTCCCGGTCGGTATTATACTGGCCTGTGTCACGTTCTTTATAGCCTATTGCAAAATTGCGCATAGTAAGATAGTTCATAGGCGTGTAGCCTGCATACTGGATAGTATCGGGCTGGTAATAAAATTTAATTTTAGGACTTACCGCTCCAATATCCGGGTCATTTTGAAGCTTGGAGACTAATGGCTCTAAAAAGTCTGGCGGCACTTCAATGTCATTGTTTATCAATAACACATACTCTCCTTTGGCACGCATCAGCCCGAAATTGTTTCCCGCAGCAAAGCCATAATTTATAGGGTTTTGCACAAAAACTATATTAGGATAACGTTTTTTGATGATAGAAGGATCATCTTCTGCTGAGGCATTATCAATGACTATGACCTCAAAATTAGGATAGCTGATATGATGAAGCGATTCAAGCAATGCACATGTAACCTCAGCCTGATTATAATTGACTGTGATGATGGATACCAACGGATACTGTGTAGAAGAATTCATTGATTACATAGGTTGAAGAGCTGTTCTATGCTTAGTTCATCCTGGATTTGTCAAAAGTTTCGGTATGATGATGAGTAGTATGTATGAAACGTTTTCTGGCTCCTTTGATTCGCATGATGCTTTTGGTCATCAATATAAACCCATGTGGAAGATACAGTAAAGCTCGCAGACTGTGCTTGTTATAGAATTTCTTTGGGACTGAGATCAATAAGATAAAACTTGCTAACAAAAACATGGGTAGCCAGTAGCGGTAATCCAATATAAAAAGAGCTTGTACAGAAGCCAGCTTCAATACATGGGTTAGCAGCGAACTGATCGAAAAAATAAATAGTAAACCGGTGAGTATGATACGTGGAGGCTGTATCATCTGCATCACTTTATCAAAATAATCAATATTTCCTTTAGAGATAAGCTGGTAGAATCCATCAAAGAAATACCTTCTGAAATAGTCTAGCTGCGCTGCTACCCACCGCCTACGTTGGTTTACAAACACTTCCGATTTGGATGTCTTTTCATCGTATATGCAGGCATCATTCACATACTCTATCGTATGACCTTGTTTTAGCAGCTTAAGTTCTAACTCTTTATCTTCTCCTACCGAATCAACAGTTGCCATAGTTTTTTTAAACAGGGCATAATCTATACCCATGCCTGATCCTATCAAAGCGGAGGAAAGGCCTACAACCCGATGTCCTTTGCGGAAAATAGTGTTGTTGATCTCTTCGCTGATTGCATCCAACAGTGCGTAAGGAGTGTTGGTGTTTTTGGCCATACGGTGACCTTGAACAGCCACAAAGCCTTTATCAAAGGCAAGGTTGATCTTATGGAGCACATCGTGTGCCATGATATTGTCGGCATCCAACACTACAGCTATGTCATACTCATCGCCTATGATAGCCATACATTTGTTCAATGCTTTTGATTTTTTGCTGATCTCAAAAACTACTTCTACTACCCGCACCGGTATTTCGTTCAAGGCTGTGATAGTCTCAGGCTTAAAAGAATCGGCTATGACAATTACTTCATATTTATCTTTGGGATACTCCTGTTCTAAGGCATCCTTAGCCACTTCGACTATGATATGGTCTTCCTTGTATCCTGGGATCAGCACGGCTATTTTTCGAAACAACGAAGGCGGTACGGCCTTCTTTTTTCTGGCAAACAAAGCCGCAATCCCAAAAGTGGTGATATACAGCAGTGCAATAGATAGATAAATAAACAAGACTAATTCTATAATAAATAGGATGGTTTTTAGCACGTCAACTCTGTTTTTAATGTGTTACTTCTAATGATGAATGCGCTGGATTACGTAGGTTCCACCACATTGCTTTTGTCAGGGCGCGGGCAAGATCAGGTCTACCTCTAAAGGTAAATGACAGGGCAGCTTTTGGGAACATGATCAGATAATGATACATCATGCTTGCTATTTTATATAGCCCCTTAGTATTTCTTCTGGCAAACAATACTCTGCCTCTGTACATATAATATATCTGAAATGCACTGTCTCTAACAGTAGAGATGGATTCTTTATGCAGCACTAACGACTGTCCCTGATAGTATATCTGGTATCCTGCCCGTTTGATACGTGCTGCCCAATCGTGTTCTTCATAGTATAAAAAATACTCTTCGGCCATCATACCCACTTCTTGTATGACATGCATGGGTACGAGCATGGCAGCGCCAAATATTGAAGCTGTTTCACAGCTATAATCATACTGCCCCTTATCCAACTGCCCAAACCCAACTGCTTCATTTCGTATAGTGATCTTGCTGAAAGGCGTGAAGCCAGCAAATTGAAAGGTATTAGGTGTGTGGTAGTAGTGTATCTTAGGACTTACCATGCCGATGTTTGGATCTTGTTCCAATAGTTCTACCATAGGTTCTAAGAAGCCGGGATCTACTTCGGTGTCGTTATTGATAAAAAGCAGATATTTTCCTTTGGCTTGCCTGACGGCCACATTGTTTCCACCAGCAAATCCTAAGTTGACACCCGTTTTGATCAGATGTATATCCGGAAACTCTTGTTTGATACGGTCGGGCTGATCGTTAGGTGATCCATTATCCACCACAAAAACTTCAAGAGGGTGATAGCTGACATATTGAAGTGATCTGAGAAATTCAAGGGTAACGCCTGATTGGTTGTAGTTTACTGTTATAACAGTAACCAAAGGTGATGATTCGTTCTTGATATTCATAGACCATTCGGATAAGATGTTTTTCAAGTATTATTCTTAAGTGAAAAGGGGTTCATGCCCTTCGATCTAAGATACACATATTCTCTTTCAAGCTGCTGACTTATGAAGATGATAACCCAGGAAGTATATATAAGCACACCAGTTGGAATTTGCCCTAGCACACCGTTTCCGTAGCTTGCCCCCATGATTCCGGTAAATCCTGCCATGAGGGCGGCTATTATGCCACGCAGCTCAGGTTCTTTTAATCGGAACATAATAATATAGGAGCCTTTCAGAAAAATATATGAAAGCACAAAAAGATGCAGTATTAATCCAATTATTCCCTGTTCAGCCCAAATTTGTACATACCAGCTATCAGTAGCTATCTGGGCTAAGAAACCTTGTGGCGAGAAGCGTTTACCCCAGTCGCCTGCACTACCTATACCACCTCCGAAAGGCTTGTTTGTAAGATAAGTAGCTAACACACGTCTGTTCTCAAGCCGTACTAAATAAGATTCATCTTCTTCAGGCCGGAAAGCTGTTCGCATACGCCTGACCTGTGAATTGCCTTGACCGATATAGGTATACGCAAAAAATACATAGATCAAAGAAAGCAAAACGCTGCCGATGATGATCACTTTAAAATTTTTGCGAAGTAGTATATAGGTTATCCCGCCTACCATTGGTACTATCATAGCTCCCCGGGTACCGGATATCATCATGCCCCATAAACCAAACAAAGCCATAATACTAAAAAATATTTTGTTACGCTGGCCATGAATATTTGTCGCTATGATAAAACCAACTATACCTGCTGCTCCTTGTGCAGCACCAAACTGACCTGCGTCACTGAAAAAGGAAAAGACACGTAGCTCGCCAAACAAAATATGTGTAACAAAGCCTACGGTATCCATCCAGTGTTGCTCAGCGTAGTCAAGCCCAAGATACAGCTGTTGCAATCCTTTTAGCGTAGCCAGTATAGAAAAGATACCCCATAGATAGAGGAAGGTCATCATAAACCTGAGACGGTTGAAAATCATAAAACCAAGTGGAACTAACAACAGCATGTATAACGACATGCCTCGCATGGCATAAAACCAGGCAGTACGGCTCAACGCTTCTGGATTAAAAAGCTGAAGCACAGAATAGCCAAACCAGAGAATACTGAGATAAACTAAGTCACGCTGAATAGGTTCTATGCTGATTTTTTCGTTAAAGTACCTGAAAAACACAGCTATATATGTCAGTACAAGGAAACCGTCTATGGTCAACCCAAATGGAATATTGGGGATATATCGGGTGAGCCCGATAGCGATAAATCCAAAGACAATGATTGTGTAAATACCTACACGGGGATTGGTCAGCAGCCTGTTAAGAAATACAATAGCCGGAAACAAACCTAATAATGCCAATGCTACTAACAGTCCGCCCTTAGCAATGATATATCCCATAGCTACAGCAGCAATGAGCAACATCAGTATCACTCCCGGATGTTGTAATTTTTCAGATCCCTTTTTATCTTTCAAAGACGATAACATCAGCTTGAACTTCTGTTGGGTACCAAAACTTGTCGTACAATTTTCCTGGCTGTCGCAAAGCCCTCGACAAATATAGTTTTTTTATCTAATCCTAATTCTTTATTCAAATAATAGTAGCCTATGCCAATGCCAACCAAAGTGAATCCAATAGTTACTGCCGCTACTAACTCAAGGGTTTTTATCATAGTGAAGCCATGTGCAAGATGGTAAGCAGTGTCGGGTGCCATACCGTTTGTAAACAGCACAAGCCATGAAAACACCAAAATCAACCGGGAAACTAAAAACACCATGATTGAATCGCCAACTATATTGGCACCAGCCATATAGATCACTTTATAAAAGTTTTGACGTGGCTTATTGATGCTGTCTAATGCAACTCCTATATACCGGTCTAAAGGCAATAAAAGCCCATAGATACAAAAAATGCGAAAAATATTAGCACCTACTATATAGTCCTCTCCACCAAGTATATACACTATTGGCTCAGCAAAAATAAAACTGAAGACCATCAATACTAACATGAATATTGTCATTCCTCCGGCATGTTGATAAAAAATAGACCGAACGGTATCCGTATCATTTTCTATAGCCGCCTTCGACATATTGGGAAAAGCGGTAGCCGTGAAGCTGCGTAAAGGTATTTCAATGATCTCGGTGAGTTTTAATGGGATAGAATAAATAGCAACCCCAACTGTGCTAGTAAAAGGACTCAGGCCAAGTATGAAGGCATCCGAACTCTTCAACAAATTACTGCCTATCAAAGTGCCGGTAGTGTATTTCCCGAAGTTGATGAGCAACCGGTTAGCTTTGCTGGAAAACCGAAAACTATAGCGAATGCCATCCCAGTTATATATACTTGCTACAACCGAACTGGCAAAATTGGTAACTATATAAGCTATTAAAATAATTTGAATAGGGTAGCCGACAAATAAATTGGCAGTGAGAAACAACATGAAGCTACCGACATTGATCAAACGTAGCCAAAGCATTTTATCAAACCGCATCTGGGCTTGCAGTATGGATTGTGCATTATTGAAAGCTAGATTTGCAAAGGCCAACAGTGGGTACCATGTAAAGAACATACCGAATCCTGAATTCCCAACGACATTATGAAAATAAAGATTGATAAAGATCAGTATGATGCTTATCAGTAGTGTGGTTATGAAATTAATCAGATTGTTGCTACCAATCAGTTCTTTTGCTTCCTGATGTTGTGCGCCGGCTAAAAACCTGATGATAGCTGTTCGGGTGATCCCAAAACGCAGCATATCCAAAAATCCGCCTGCTGTCAGAAACAACACCCATTCTCCAAAGGTGTCCTGTGGTACCATGCGTACCAGCATAATAAAACTCAGGAATGAGAATACTGCTACTAAGCCGTTGTTGGCTAAGGAGAGGAAGTTATTGTTCGATTGAATTTTTCTAAGCCAGGCATTCACAGATTCACTTAGCTTTCTTTCATTTGTATCCTGAGACGGGTGGGGTAGAGCAGAAATCGTTTCAAACGCTGCCAGAATGTATCAGTCTTTTGAAACTGAATTCCGGAGATGATCTCTTCAATAGCATACCCTTCGGCTTCATTAAGAACTACCATAGGCTTGTTTTTGGCTAACTCAAGTATGGTTTCTAATGCTACTTGATCTGCTTTGTTCCATGTGTTGGTAGCTTTTATGATCAGCAGAGAAGCATCAGCAAGGGTGATGATCCCCATTGGGTAGTTGTGATACATTACCGAAGGTAATTCAAGCAACAGATAATCGTAGTCGTAGTTTTCCCTTCGAAGGACTTTGCTGTTGATCAGATCATTCAAATTGTCAACCTTGCTGAATCCTGCATTCATTTGGTACGTATAGCTGTAGTCATATCCTTCTTCTGCTTCTGAATGTGCATCGGCATAATTCAGTACGAGCACTCTATCACCAAAAGTACGAAGCTTATGAGCTATCTTAGATATGATCAATGTTTTTCCAACTTGTGGCTGGGTACTGAAAAACAATACCAGATAAGGCTTCTCAACCGGTTGTTTCGGGCTTTGCCGTATGCTTTGTTGAATACTTTGGATGATCATTTCTATCAACCTATTGCTTATCAGTGTCGCATCTTTCATTCTAACGGTAGGGCTGAGATAGGGATATGCGCCGGCGAATTTAAGGCCGGTCTTACTACTTACTTTGGCCGGACTTTTCACCGAAGTGTCGAAATACTCTAATAGCAGTATGATAAACAGCACAAAGAAAAAGCCTATCAGAAAAGCAGCTATGACTAAATATTTTGCTTTAGACGATTTGGGTGACAATGGGAAATAGGGTGGGTCAACGATATGAATATTCGTTGCCATTTGTAGGTTTTGTTGCCGCATCTTAGCCAGATTCAAACTTCTGAGCATTTCCAGATAAGTCTGCTCGGCTATTGTCATCTCGCGCTCTATCCTTTTGAGCATGGCACCAAGTGGAGCAAAACGCTGATAAGTACGTACAAAATCTAATTTTCGTCTGGATAATACTACAAGGCTGGCTTTTGCTTCTTCATACGACAATGCATTTCTAAGCCATTCGGTTAGTAATGAGCTGATTGGAACACCTTGAGTAGAATGGCTGTAAAGATACAGTTGATCTACATAAAGCCTTATTTCGTCTCTGAGATGATCGCCATGCTGCCTCAATTTAGCAATTTCATCGCCTATGCGTTTATCATAATCTTCGGCTAACTCGTTGAGCAATATCTTTTCGGTAACTTCGGCATATTCTTTACGCCTTTGGTTGATCAGATCGCTTTTCAGATAGATAGAATCACGACGGGTGAGCTTGGTTTCAAGCTCTCTAAGTGCCGCTGATGATTGAGCCATACGTACCTGCTCGTTCTGGTAAAACACATCTAATTCTTCTTTCTGTGATGCGATATATTTGGTTTGTTCCTGATAGTTGATGATGTTGTTTCTTCTGTTGAATCGAAGCAGCTTATCCTCTGTGGCTTGCAATTGTCTGTCAGCCGAATCAACCTGACTACGGAAATATGCAACCACCATATCGGCTTGACTGACCTTCAGCAATTTATAGTTTTTCACAAATATATTTGCGATGATCTTAAGGGTTTGTTGGCAAATACCCGGGTCATCCGACTGATACACTAAACGAACTAAATCGCTGTTATTGATACGATATATCTGCAATGTTTGGATTGACTTGATGCTGTAGTGCTTGCTTGAGCCGTAGTGCAATAATCCGTACAGATAATTGGTATCACTTGAATAATAGTAATTGGTAAGATTTTGTAAGGTTTTATTAAAGTCGTCCTGTCTGATCCCTCTTGGTATGATAGGATCTTTTTCATAGACGGGTTCGCTGAGGTCTATCGGCTCGGTGTACGCTGTATAGTATTCTGTGGCAGGTCTATACGCCATATAATCCAGATCATCATCGAAATCATCCGTTTCCATGAAGTCCTCGTCTAAACCAGAGGCAATTTCGGGAGTAGCTGTTGTAGGTAGATGTGTAGTTACGGGTGATGCTGTGGATTCAATGATAAGCTTTTGTCCCGAGCGAAGGTCTTGGCTGTGCAGCTTGTTTAACTCCCTAAGCTTATTCATGCTTACACCGTATTTCTGCGAGATGATCAGTAAAGTTTCACCAGGCTTAACGGTATGTGTCCGACTGGTATAGGTAGTTGTGATAGGCGGTGAATAAGTCTGATAATCTTGATACGAAGTGGTTGTGGATTGAGGATAAGCTGTGGATGTTTGTCCGTACTCATTGGTTTCGATAGTAGTATCAGGCGAATCGGAAGTGGTTTGCATATGTAGGTCTTGTGAGATATTATCCCGCTGACGCTGATATTCCTGCTCTAAATTGCGTAACTCATGTTCTAACTGCTTGATCTGCTCTTCCTTTTCACGTTGCATACCCGCTTTCCCATTCTTAACCACCATGTCTTTCACGTGTTTAGGCACGGTCTTATGGAGCTTATCCAGGTTTTCGTTGGAGATATATTGAGGATTGTAGCTTTCTAAGGATAGGTTTTGTGCAAAAAGCATTAAGGCTGTCTCAGAAATGGTTTGCCTGGCATTGATCATATTTATCAGGTTATCGAATTGTGCACTGGTGCTAAAATAGTCAGTAGGCCGTTGTGCAGTTGATTCTATTGAATAACCTGTGGTAATACCGGTGTATATAATAGCTTCAGATTCAAATACCTGATCTTGATTGCGGGTAAAATAAAAGACTACCAATGCAAGCAGTAGTGGAATGACTATCAGCAATAGCAGGCTATTTTTTATGACACGAAAAAACTGAGCTAGATCCATAGTTGCTTTTATCGTAATACATTGATCAAATTAAAGTTAATACCTGTTAAGATCTCCAATATTCTATAGTTTTTACTAAATTCTGCAATTGCTTGTTGGTATTCCACATCACCTCTTGTTTGAATTTCTTTCAAACGGGTATATTCAGCTACTGAAATTTCACCATTAAGAAATTGGTTTTGAGCCATCTGCATCTGAATCATAGTAAATTTCCGGTAGTCATTATAGATACGTATATAATTCTGCCACTGTATCATCATATCGTATGTTTCTATAGTTTCGCGTACAACAAATTGTCGGTTTATCTCACGCTGTACAAAGGAAAGCTCTTGCCATTTCTTTTGCTTGGCGATTCGATTTCTTCTGTCAACGATTGATGCCAATGGAAACCGTATATAAAACCCTACTGCGAAATTATTTCGTAATGAGTTTAGGTCGATCCAAAAAGGTTGTGAGATAGATGATCGTTGGGTATCAAAAAAGTTCCATACGCCCCAGTTTACGTCTAAGTTGAAACTGAAATGTTCCATCCAATAGCGTTCTTGCGACAATTGTTCGTAATAGTAATAATCAGCTTTAAGTTCTTCGTAACGTACTGATGGAGAGTTAGCTACAGCAGAGTCAATCAACACGCGTATATTGGGAAGTCGTTTAGTGATGTCATCAGTAAGTGGGTTGAAGAGCTTGGATTCATCGGTTTCAAGTATTTGACCCATTGTGTGATGGGAGAGAAACAAGGCCGCAATAAATAGTATGACTAACTTAGCACGCATCTCAATCATAAATCTCTCTTTCTTTTTGTAAAGGCAGAACTATCCTATCATAAAACGCAAAAATACAATTGGATTCCAGATTATCAACTAAACCGATGATATATTATTAACATTTCTTTAAACATTCTCTTTTTGAAATAATGCCGGTATTGTTTTAAAAATTATTTTAATATCGCCCCAAAACGAATATGTACGGGCATATTGGTTATCTAATGCTTTTCTCTCTTCTTCCGACATAGCCCCTTTCTTACCTCGTTTTTCAACCTGCCACAAGCCTGTGATCCCTGCCGGCCCCATAAACCGCTCACTCCAGTCATCAGATGTAAGCATCTCTGCCTCATAAAACGGAAGAGGGCGATTGCCTACAATCGACATATCACCTTTCAACACATTTACTAATTGAGGCAGCTCATCAATACTGGTATTGCGTATAAAACGACCAACTTTGGTCACCCTTGGGTCGTCTTTCAGTTTAATAAAAGTTGCACTATTGATTTTTTTCTTTTGCTCTGAATACCAATATTCACATATATGTCTTCCTTCTGCATACAGCATAGGCGAGCAGTACTGACCATCAGGCAAGGCACTGCATCTCGGACATTTGTCGGTCTCATCTTCTATATCCAATCTGTTCATTTCGTATTGATTCAGATGCTGCAGCTCTTTTAAAGCTGTATCAGCTCCTGTACGCATCGAACGAAATTTATAAAAGTCGAATATAGTATAACCTGTACCCACCCGCTTGGAAGTATAATACACCTTACCTTTGGATTCCAATCGGATAGCTAAGGCTGTCAATGCAAATACCGGTGAGAGTAGTATCAACACTCCGGCCGAAACGACTATATCAAACAGCCTTTTGAAGAACGGGATTTTATAGAGATATTGAACAGAAGAGCTGCTACGGTCTATGGCAAAATAAGACTGATACCGTTGTAGATATATGATGCGGCTATGAATCTGCTCCGGGTTTATCTGTCCTTCATAAAAATCGCTAATATGTTGTTCAATGGCTTGAGCTTTTCTATGAGGCTCCGCTTTTTCGGCTAAGATGATAAAGGGTGTATTCGCATGAATATGTTGATGCTGTAACATGGCATGCAATTCTATGGCATTCAGCCCGGGGAGGAATACTTCACATAGTATCGCATCTATATCGTCATTTTCTTTCAACACATTAATGCAACTGATGCTGCTTTCTGCATGTAAGACCTTAAAAAGATCATCTCTTAATGTAAAAGTTTCAATCAGTTGTGTGTTTCCACCGGTATAGATTATTTTTAGTATGGGATGTTGTTTTCCTTCCATAGCTTGGATCAGGCAGTAAACAGGTTGGTATCGCCTATTTTCGATTAATCAAAAGTTCAATACGTATTAATAGCTCTTCTGGATTAAAAGGTTTGACCATATAATCATTGGCACCAAGCTTCAGGCATTTCACCTTTTCCTGACTACTCTCAATACCCGAAAGCATAATGAGTGGTATGTTTTTAAAATAGCCGCTTGATCGAATGTTTTGAATGAAATCATATCCATCCATATTTGGCATCTGAATATCAGCTACCACTAAATCGGGTATGTTCCCATCTTCAAGATATTTCATACCCTCCATTCCATCGTTGCGCGTGGTGACTTCAAAAGTCTTGCTGAGAAAATTCTCCAACAAAACCCGTATGCTTAATTCATCATCAATCACAAGTATTTTTTTCTTCATAAGTCGCTAAATCAATCTGATGAAATCTAATTAAAAAACTTAAAATAAAAAGGCCCACACCAGTTATTTCAATAACAATGTTAAATGACAAATGTAGTAAAATATTTAAACCACTATAGAAAAATATATATAATTTCAATAGTGTTGTGTGCCAATCGATTATATTGATCGAATTAAATTTTGTTTAGTTGTTTGTTGTTTTTATTCAACTTGTTGTGGCTTGTTTTTCTGCAAGAATCTCTCGTAAAGCAGCAATCTCGTCCCGAAAACGAGCTGCCTCAATAAAATTCAACTCTTTCACTGCTGCTTCCATATATCCTTGATTTTTTTGGATCAGCTGTTTTAGTTTCTCTTTTGACAGGTATGCCACTACTGGATCTGCTGCTATCCCTGACAGTAGAGGCTGATCCATCGGATAGTCTGTCTTGGCTGTTCCCTGGTCAGTAGTTTGCCGGCCTAATGCATCGTACATTGCTTTTACAACAGTTTTTGGAGTGATGCCATGCGCCTGGTTGTAAGCAGTCTGTTTAGCTCTTTTACGATTGGTCTCGTCTATAGTTCTTTGCATGGATCCGGTGATAGTATCTGCATACATGATCACCTTGCTGTTGATATTACGTGCTGCCCGGCCTGCCGTTTGTGTAAGCGAGCGCTCAGAGCGTAGAAAGCCTTCTTTGTCAGCATCCAATATAGCTACCAAGCTCACCTCCGGTAGGTCGAGACCTTCGCGTAAGAGGTTGACACCTACCAGCACATCAAATTCTCCCGTCCTAAGTCCATGAAGTATTTCAACTCGTTCGAGCGTATCTACATCGGAATGTATATAACGAGTATTGACCTCAAGCCTATGCAGATATTTGGTCAATTCTTCTGCCATTCGTTTGGTAAGTGTGGTAACCAACACCCTGTGTCCGGCAGCTATAGTCTGGTGTATCTCATCCAATAAGTCATCGATTTGGTTTGCCGCAGGCCGAACCTCTATTTCAGGGTCTAAGATACCTGTGGGTCGTATCAGTTGCTCTACTACAACCCCTAACGATTGCTGTAACTCATAGTCTGCCGGGGTAGCACTGACATAAATAGTTTGTCCGGTAAGTGCTTCAAACTCATCAAATTTCAATGGCCGGTTGTCTAATGCTGCCGGCAGGCGAAATCCATACTCTACCAATATCTGTTTACGGGAGCGATCGCCACCATACATGGCCCTGAGCTGTGGTACGGTAACATGACTCTCGTCTATGATAGTGATATAATCATCCGGAAAATAGTCTAACAGGCAAAAGGGACGGCTTCCGGGTTTGCGACGATCGAAATAAAGCGAGTAGTTCTCAATACCACTGCAATATCCTAACTCACGCATCATTTCCATATCATAGGTCACACGGTCTTCCAAACGGCGGGCCTCTTCATGCTTGCCTATCGAACGAAAAAAATCAAGCTGCTTGAAAAGATCACGTTGAATCTCAAGCAAAGCCGACTTCATACGATCAGGTGTGGTTACAAAAATTGTAGCCGGATAAATAGTGAGCTGCTGAAGCTTGTCCAACGACTTCCCGCTGATAGGATCCAATATTTCCAGTGATTCTATCTCATCACCCCAGAAGATGATGCGATACGCCTGATCCATATAAGCTGGAAACACATCTAATGTATCGCCTTTGACTCTGAACTGACTTGGCCCCAATTCCACTATGCTGCGGCTATAAAGTGCATTGACAAGCTGTTGCAACAGAAAATCACGGCTTAACCTTTGATTGACCGTTAAAAAAATGGTGTTATTGGCAAAATCATCAGGATTTCCAATGCCGTAAATACATGATACCGATGAAACTACTATCAGGTCATTTCTGCCTGAGAGCAGGGCTGAAGTAGTACTCAATCGCATCTTCTCAATCTCGTCGTTGATTGAAAGATCCTTTTCGATATAGGTATTAGTGGATGGAATAAACGCTTCCGGTTGGTAATAGTCGTAGTATGAGACAAAATATTCTATAGCATTCTCTGGAAAGAATTGCTTGAACTCACCATATAGCTGCGCTGCTAAGGTCTTGTTATGACTTAGTACCAATGCCGGGCGATTTACCTGTGATAACACATTAGCAATAGTGAATGTCTTACCCGAACCGGTAACTCCAAGTAAAGTCTGGGCTGTATCACCGCGTTGAAGACCTTCTACTAATTGTTTGATAGCATCAGGCTGATCGCCAGTAGGCTGAAATGATGAATGAAGTCGGAATTTCATGCGAAAGCTATACTCCTTTACTGTAAATGATCATTAAAAATAAAATCCAATCCATCAGGCAGGAACGGGAAAATCTGATTAGTGAAAACTACTATATAACTCATCAACAAATGATTTAATCAAAAGTTTGAAGCTTTACCCCAACTCTGAGCGGATAATGATCCGACCAGTTCAATGGGTCAACTTCAGAAGTGATAGCTATAAAGTCTTTAGAATGAAATACGTAATCAATTCTCAGAAATGGTAGCTTACCTCCATAGGTTGTACCAAAATAATTACCGGTCTGCGTATGTGTATCAGCATATCCCAAATTTCGCATAGTACGATAGATAAATGAAGCTGGGGTCTCATTGAAATCACCACAAACAAGTACGGGGCCTGAATAATTGGATAACAAATGCACTAAAGCCTCATATTCAAAATACCTGAGCTCAAAATGAGTAGTAAGCCTTGAGATAAGCGAACGACCATGTGTCTTCACTTTTGTCATTTCCATATTGGCTGCTTCACCTATCATCGCAATCTGGTCTTCCTCCAACCCAAAAGAAGCTAAATGAATACTAAAGACACGAATACTTTGTCCCGATACAACTATATCAGCATACACACCTATATTACGCTGATTGAAAGCCTTCACAACACCTTGATTTACTATAGGATACCTGCTCATAATCAGATATGAATCGGTTTGCTTCCCACCTTTGTCCCAGTACATATTAGTATAGTGATACTTAAGACCTGTCATCTGCTTTACCGATTGAATATCTGCTTCAAGATTGCCCGACCAGGCTCGAAACTCTTGTAAGCAAATGATATCCTGTGAATTATCTGCCAAATAACTATTGATCCCTATTACTGGAGACATTTCTTCGGGCTTTGAGTTAAAGCCTCTGTACCCATGTAAATTATATGTGGTAATAGATAAGGTGCTTTCTTCGTTCACAGGCTGATGAAAATGAATGAAATTCAGCATACCCGGTATGCTGATTGCTATCAATATCAGCTGAATCCAAATCCATCTGCTCTTTACTATGATCAATATCGGCATACTGATGATCAGGGCTGCCAGGGTAAAAGGAAATATCAATCCAAAAACAGCCGGTAATGGTATCTGTGCAGGACTGATCCATGCGGCCGACAATGAGTTTAGATGAATGATCCCTAAGGCGAGAATAAAGGGGGTTATCAGGGCTGAAAAAACAGACCTGAGATATTTTCTCCATTTTATTGTGCCCGACTTCATATTGTATTCCTAATCACGATTTGGAGCTTTGTCCAAACAGTATCTTTTTCTCCCGCGCTGTCAGGCTGTCATATCCCGATTTTGAAACCTTATCTAATATCTCGTCAATCTCTTGCTGTTCAACAACTTTACGTCTGTTATATTCTTCATCACTTAAAGGCCTTTCATTAAAATTAGCTGGATTACGATAGGTTGTTTTTAGTTTCTTTTTCCTCCATTTGGGCATTCTGATCTTTGGTAAACTTATTTGTTTTTTTAAAGATAAGGCAAATAAAAACCCATATAAAGCGCCTCCGAGATGTGCAATATGTCCACCCGGATTACTACCTTGTATGCTGAAAAAATCTATCACTACCAATACAATAGCTATATATTTTAGGCGCACCGGTCCTAACAAGAACAGATTGACAACGTACCCAGGTACATAAGTAGCAATAGCGATCAATATAGCTAATACTGATGCCGATGCGCCTAATGCGATCGCTTGTGGTGCTATGGATATGAAAACCGGAAAAATATTATATGCAAGGATATACATCAAGGCACCTGCCAGACCGCCTAATAAATAAGTCGTTAACATCTGCCGTTCATTCAGATAACGTAAAAAAATGATCCCTCCGAAATATAATATCCACATATTGAATAGCAGATGAAAAAAACCTTCGTGCAAAAACATATAGCTGATCAGGCTCCATGGTCTGGAAACTAATGCCGGTAATGATGCCGGTACTGACAACCAATAAGTTATAAACGAAATACCATTAGGCGATTCAATTTGAAAGAGCCAGACAACAAGGTTTGTAAAGTACACCAATAGGAATACCGCCAGATTGATCAGTATCAGTCTGGGCAATATAGCAGGTCTTTTAAAAAAATCTCGTATGGCATCCAAAGGTTGGCGTGGTCCGTATGATTGATACATCAGTGTAACTCTCCTTTCTTTTTCCAGTAACGAATGAGAAAAAATCCGAAGATCATACCTCCAAGGTGGGCAAAATGGGCAATATTATTACCCGGGCTGTTGCGTATCCCCTCGAAGAGCTCAAACGCACCAAAAATAAGTACAAAATACTTAGCACGTATAGGTATTGCAAAATACAAATAGATCAGTGCATTGGGAAACATCATCCCAAAAGCCAACAAAATACCATAAACCGCACCCGATGCACCTACAACTATCGAACGATTCAAATAGTACTCTTTATAATGAGTAATAAAATTTACGGCAGCATGAAGAGCTTCATGATTTTCAGGATCAAGATTGATTTGACGTATGGTTTGTTGAAAACTTTGAAACTCTACCCATATCTGACCCGAGAATTTATTGATCATAAATTCGTGTGTGCCAATCAATGCACTCAGCTCATCTAAGTTACGGCTTAGCAGAAAGGCATCCATACTTTGAAGGTCGGGACGCATCTGAAAATATATCCAAACCGTATAGGTAATACCTGCTCCAATACCGGTAATCATATAAAAGATAAGAAATCGTTTCCCACCCCATATGTTTTCTAAGGTATTGCCAAACATCCAAAGCGCAAACATATTAAACAAAATATGCGTGAAGCCTCCATGCATAAACATATAGGTGATGAACTGGTATGGTTTGAAATCAGTAGCAGCAACGAAGTGCAATCCCAATATTTTGGTCAGGTCGATATGAAATGCAGTTTCAAGTGAGATAGTGGCAAGAAAGAATAACCCATTGATGATCAACAAGTTTTTTACAACGGGAGGCAGTAATTGAAAGCCACTGGGCCGTATTTGCGTCATAAATAGTGATTAAGCTTGTTTAATAAATTGTTGGATTTGTTCTGTAGTTAATGTGTTGAAAAGTTTGGTGCCATCAGGAGCAAGTTGTGGTATCTCACATGCAAACAGCTGGTCAATAAGTGCATTCATCTCCGAATCGCTAAGCTGCTGACCGTGTTTCACCGCTAAACTGGCGGATAGAGATCGGGCCAGATTCTGCTTGCTGCTTAGTTGCAGATCGGTTTGATTGATTTTGTACATCTCGAGTATATGCTCAATCATAGCAGTAATATCTCTATCGGTAACACCTTCCGGTGTGCCGTTAACCACGAAAGTACGGCTTCCCATGGTCTCAATGCTGAAGCCTAACAGCATCAGATCGGGCAACAAATTAACTAACAACTCGGCATCACCAGCATTCAGTTGAATAGTTTGTGGGAAAAGCTCCTGTTGAGAACCCATCCTTAGTGTATCCAACTGCTTCATATACCGTTCATATAAGATACGCCAATGTGCGAGATATTGATCAATCACAAGCAAACCCGATTTAACCGGTGTGATGATAAAACTGTTTTGTATCTGAAGCAATCGGACTACCTCATGCCTTTCAGGTCTGGTTTTTTCTTCGGCTTCGGACTGTTCCTCTTTTGTTTTTTGGCGCTCGTAAAACAGTCTCCAGTTTTCAGTAGGAATTTCCTGTTTTTTTTGCCATTCCTGATTGACAGGTATTGGGTTGGTGAACGGATTATATTCTGGGTTTACAGTAATTTCAGGACGGGTTACAGGCCGCCCTGCACGGCTTATTTCACCGAAGTCCACATTCAGCTCAGCCTCTCCACTGTCGAAATCAAGGCGAGGACTCAAGCTGAACTGTCCTAATGTTTTTTTGATGGCGGCATGGATCACGGCATAAACTAAACGGGTATCCTGAAAATTAACCTCTGTCTTGGTAGGATGAATATTAATATCAATGTTAGAAGGGTCTATCTCTATATGAAGAAAATAACTCGGGAAGCTGTCGCGTGGCAGTAGCTCCTGATACGCATTCTCTACCGCATGATGTAGATAAGGATGTTTGATAAAACGTTTGTTGACAAAGAAATACTGTTCACCTCGGGTCTTACGCGCAAACTCTGCTTTCACAATAAATCCTTCGACAGACATAGTCTCGGTGCGCTGACTGACATGTAACAGCCGTTCATTATATACATTGCCCAACAAAGCTACGATGCGTTGCTTCAAACTGCCACTCATCAGGTAAAAAATCTCTTTGTCGTTATGCACCAGCGTAAATCCTATCTCCGGATGGATCAGGCTTACCCTGTGAAACTCTTCTAAAATATGACGCATCTCGGCAGTTGGGGACTTCAGAAAGTTTCGGCGGGCCGGCACGTTGAAGAAAAGATTTTTTACAGAAAAACTAGTGCCAGGCTGGCACACATTCACTTCCTGTGATTTGACTACCGAACCTTCAATTCGAATCAGTGTGCCGTATTCACTGTCATGTGTACGGGTTTTTAATTCAACCTGTGCGATAGCTGCTATGCTTGCTAATGCTTCGCCCCGAAACCCCATAGTACGGATGGCAAAAAGATCATCGGCCTTGTTGATCTTAGATGTAGCATGCCTTTCAAAAGCCATACGCGCATCCGTTACCGACATGCCACTGCCGTTGTCGGTAAGCTGTATCAGACTTTTTCCCGCATCGCGTATCACTAAGTCTATCTGACTGGCCCCGGCATCAATGGCGTTTTCTAATAGCTCCTTGACAACGGAAGCCGGACGTTGGATCACCTCGCCGGCTGCAATCTGATTAGCTACCGAATCAGGCAGTAGTTTAATGATATCACTCATAATATACTATCATCCCTCACTTACTTGCCTACACCAAAAGCCGTTAGTAAATTATCTATCATATCAGTCATAAAGATCAGATACAGTCCTGATAAGATCACAATGGCATATATCAGCATCGAAAGCCGTTTGTAGCCTTTGAATGTACCCGGCTCGGTATCCTGATGCCAACGCGACCTGATCTTTAAACGAAGCTTTTCCTGCTCGGTAAGCTTTGATTGCAACCCCATCTCTGCTTTTCGCCTTTCCAAAGCCTCTTTTTCAGGATCATAATATCGTGGCTGATAATTGAACCTACGTGGCTTGTTGGTTCGAAACATGATAAATTTCATCTGATTAAGATTTTGTGATTTCAAGTGTTAACGTAATTCCAAAACTTTGAATCCTGTGGAACTACCTTGCATTTCTATAAACTTTTAAACATATCATCATAAAAGAAACTATATGTTAACAGGTTTATATCTATGCCATATCTTTAGCCTGTTTCGTTTAACAATTTAATTTAATCCACAGGCAAAAATACCTATAATTTGGACTTAGTCAGTTTTCGAGCCTTTGATTTTGTATTTTTGACCGATAGTAAACGCCTCCTTATTTATGAATGACACTAAAGATAAGCTCTCAAAACTCATAGTAGTAGGGGATAGGGTTTTGATCAAGCCCAAGACAAATCCGGATAAAACCCGCAGCGGCCTTTTCCTGCCTCCGGGCTATAGCGAAAAAGAAGTGATACAGTCGGGATATGTAGTTAAAGTGGGACCTGGCTATCCCATTCCTATTATGTCAGATGAAGAATCCGAACCATGGAAACAAAAACCCGAAGAGGCGAAATATCTTCCCTTACAGGCAAAGACAGGCGACTTGGCTATATTTCTGCAAAAAGGGGCAATCGAAATACATTATATGGATGAACGATATTATATAGTCCCGCAAAATTCTATACTATTGCTGGAACGTGATGGGTTTGCCTTAGATATATTATAAAGAATTGGATAATTTGATCTTTATTATGTCCATGATCAAACGCTTATTTGGGGCTTTGGGCATATGGATGATTTGCAGTATCGTGTGGTCATCCTGTAACTCTGGTAAACAAACGGAAACAGTAAGCAATCCTATGGACCATACTGCTTTTCCGGTATATGCAAAAGGCTTTAAGGTAGAACAAAATGAGGAGGGCACACAGATATTTATCTATGACCCATATGAACCGGGTAAGGTGTTACAAAAATGTGTGTTAGGCTCCGGAGAACATGTATCGGAAGCTGTGTCATATCCTGATTTGGTCTTGGATACTATTAGGCGAGTAGTTACACTTTCAGCTACACAATGGGGGCCTTTGATACAATTCGGGAAGGCTGAGATAATAAAAGGTATCTCTGAAGCTGGTTTTGTAAAAAATACACTGATGAAGACATTGTTGAATGAAGGCAAGGTGATAGAAGTAGCCTATGATGCCAATTATAAACTTGAACTATTGGCAGATATAGAACCTGATCTGATTTTAGTTTCACCTGATGCTCAAGGGCTTCCTTCACAGCTCTTGTTAGCAGGCTTTCCCTTGTTAGCCTGGACGGATTATTATGAGTCCGATCCGCTTGGTAGAGCTGAATGGATTCGGTTAATAGGTTTGTTAAGCGGATGTCAGGCCAAAGCTGACAGCATTTTCTTTTCAATAGCAAAGGAATACAATCGGCTCAAGGAATTGGTCGCCTCTTCTGTTACAAATCGTCCGACCGTATTTGCAGATAAATTTTTTTCAGGCCAATGGTATATCCCTGCCGGACAGAGCTATATGGCACAGATCTTTAATGATGCAGGCGCTGATTACCTGTTTGCCGACATACCCGGAACAGCCAGCGTACCTTTAGATATAGAGGTGATCATTCAACGGTCGGTAGAAGCAGATTACTGGCGAATAGCACAAGCAGCCCGAACCTACAGCTACGAGCAGTTAGCCAAAGAAAATGAGATATATAGCGGCTTTGCTGCTTTTAAAAATCGCAAGATTATTTTTTGTAATACGACCGAAAGCGCATATTTTGAGGAAAGTCCATTACATCCTCATTGGCTTTTAGCCGATTTCATTGCTGTCTTTCACCCCGATTTATTACCTGAACATATAGCTGTATATCATAAACTATTGGATTAAGATGAGAGGTTTAACTCCTTACAAATCAGGTGCATGGAAGATATATCTATTGTCGCTGGCGGCATTGGTATTGTTGTTGTTTATGAACCTGGTTTTTGGATCAGTACCTATCACTCTCTCTGAGTTATGGACGGTCTTATCGGGTAGGGAAGGAGGGAGTCCTTCTACTTTTATGATCATTCATCAATTTCGTATCCCCCAATCTATTACGGCTGTTTTTGCCGGTGCCGGTTTAGCTGTGGCAGGTCTGATGATGCAGACCCTGTTTAAAAATCCTTTAGCCGATCCTTCTATCTTAGGGATAAGCTCTGGTGCCAGCCTTGGAGTAGCACTACTGCTGATGGCAACAGGCCAGATATCCGGGCATGCGCTGATCCATTTCGGATGGGCACGGCATATAGGAGTGATCGCTTCAGCAGCATTAGGATCATTACTCGTTCTCACATTGATAACTATGCTGAGCAAGCGGTTGAGTGGAATGACCAGCCTGCTGATAGCCGGTATCATGATTGCATACTTTACTAGTGCCATAGTAGGTATTATTAAATATTTCAGCCAGAAAGAAGACCTTCAGGCATTCGTCATATGGGGGATGGGTAGCTTTTCTAATGTAGGACAGCAACAATTGCTATTCTTCAGTCTTGTTAACGGAATGCTGTTGGCAGTTTCATTTTTGTTTATCAAGCCATTGAACCTGCTTCTGCTTGGCGACCGGTATGCAGAAAATCTTGGATTGAACACCAAACTATACCAGAGATGGATATTAGTCATTGCAGGCTTGCTTACTGCAGCCGTTACAGCTTATGCAGGTCCAATAGCTTTTATCGGACTTGCTGTACCTCATCTGGCACGTAATATGACCAAATCTGCTGACCATAGAATACTGTTGCCATCATCAGTGATAATGGGCGCTTCATTAGCTCTTTTTTGTAACCTCATCGCACGGTTACCAGGATTTGACGGCAGCTTGCCGATTAATTCCATCACATCATTGATAGGAGCACCATTTGTGATTGCGATCATCTGGAAGCGACAGCGTTTTTATTCGGAGACAAAATGAATGATACCTACATGTTCTTAATTTTGGCTTGTATTAGATTTGTGATTGAAAAATCTATGGATAAGCACTACCATACAAAAGGATTTGTCTTTGAAACTATCTTATATCCAGTTTATTGCAAAATATTAAACAGATGACACAAGCCGTCATAGAACTTAAAAACCTGGAAATAGGATATACTTCCAATAAGAGGAAGACGGCATTATTGCCTTTGCTAAACTTATGTCTGAACAAGGCATTGCTTGTCGCACTGATAGGGTCTAACGGGGTGGGTAAATCAACTTTATTGCGTACAATATCCGGACTGCAAGTTCCGCTCAATGGTGAAGTATTCATCAAAGGTAAACCGGCTAAGATGCTTTCCAGAGCTGCTTTAGCCAGATTGATCTCGCTTGTATTGACAGATCAGCCAGATGAGTTTTATCTTAAAACAGAAGATGTGATCGCTGCCGGACGGTATCCTTATAGTAATTTCTGGGCAAGACTGACTGCCAAAGACAATGAGGTGATCCATCAAAGCATGGAAGATACCGGTATCACACATTTAAAAGGTCGTCAACTGATACACCTTAGCGATGGTGAGCGACAGAAAGTGATGATAGCCAAGGCGCTTGCACAAGATACTCCAATTATTCTGCTTGATGAGCCAACAGCCTTTTTAGACTATCCAAGCAAGATTGAACTGATGCGTTTATTGCAACAATTAGTACACGATCAACAAAAAACAATACTCTTTTCATCTCATGATCTTGACTTAGTACTAAGGAGTTCCGACAGGGTATGGCTGATGGCTAAATCTAAAGGAATCATAGACGATCTGCCGGAGCAATTGGTTATGGACGGCCATATCAATGCTTTTTTCGACACCTCATCCCTTAGCTTTGACACTCTTCAAGGGTATTTTAAACCTGTAAGCTCAGAAAAATTACCTTTGCGAAACCGGATATCTGATCCCCTGCTATCAAAATGGGTTACTAATGCCTTAGTACGTAAAGGATTTGAAGTGAATAAGAAATCCGATAATTATAGCGGACAGATTAGCTTTGAAGCCGAAAGATTCGTTTGGGAATTCAAAGGAGAAATCAGATATTTTAATGCGTTAACAGAATTATTAGATCATTTAACGAACAAACTATGAATAAGATATATCTGAATATGATGATCCTCATTTTTCTAACTTCTTGTGCGACGGTAAAAAAGGAAGCCGATCTGATTATTTTTAATGGACAAATCTATACAGTAGATGATGAGTTTTCCATTGCTACAGCCTTTGCCGTAAAAGATGGAAAAATTCTCGACATTGGTGCTCAAGAAGATATACTAAGTCAATATGCAGCCGATCAAGTAATTGATGCTGATGGCAAAGCAGTGTATCCAGGCTTTATTGATGGACATTGCCATTTCTACGGTTTAGCAGAAAAACTATACCGATATGCCGATCTTACTGGCAGTCGTTCATTTGATGAGGTTATCCAAAGAGTAAGGGATCATTTAGAAGCTCATCCAACTGATTTTGTTCTAGGCAGAGGATGGGATCAAAACCTTTGGGAGCCGCCGGTATTTCCTGATAATGAGCTGTTGGAACAGTATTTTCCAGAAAAGAAGATACTACTGATACGTATTGATGGCCACGCATCTATAGCCAGCAAAGCTGCCCTGCAAGCAGCAGGCATTAATGCTCATACCCGAATTGATGGGGGAGAGGTGATAGTAAATAAAAATGGACAACCTACTGGTGTTCTGATAGATAGAGCAGATACTCCCATAAGGGAATTGATCACTCCATTGAATAATACTGAAAAACAAACCGCTCTGATCGAAGCTCAAAAACAATGCTTTTCAGTGGGCCTCACATCAGTAACCGATGCCGGTTTAACTTATGAGACCATAGAGTTGATTCGCTCGATGCAACAGGAAGGACAACTGTTGATAAGGATTAACGCCATGCTCGATCATGATGAAAAGACACTTGATTATTATCTTCCGAAAGGAGTTGAAAGGGGTGAGCGTTTATCCATCAATGCCATTAAGCTATACGCAGACGGAGCATTAGGATCAAGAGGCGCCAAACTCCTTGAGCCATATGCAGATGTACCGGACAAGAGTGGATTCATGCTGTTTGACGATGACTTTTACAGAAATATTGCACAAAGAGCATATGATGCAGGTTTTCAGGTTAATACTCACGCGATAGGCGACGCAGCCGTACGCTATGTGTTAGACCTTTATGCCCATATCCTTCAAGGAAAAAATGACAGACGATGGAGGATAGAACATGCGCAAATCGTGCATTCCGATGACTTTCATAAGTTTGGTGAATATTCTATTATACCTTCTATTCAAAGCACTCATGCCACATCAGATATGCATTGGGCTGTAAACCGAATTGGCTTGAAACGCCTGCAAGGAGCTTATGCCCAGCTACAGCTGTTGAAGGAAAATGGCTGGTTGGTAAATGGAACTGATTTCCCTATAGAAGATATTAATCCAATGAACACGTTTTATGCAGCAGTAGTACGTAAAGATGCCAATGGACTACCAGCTGATGGTTTTCAAATAGAGAATGCCATCAGCCGTGAACAAGCACTGCGGTCTATGACTATATGGGCTGCAAAAGGCAGCTTTGAAGAACAATATAAGGGAAGCCTGGAAACTGGAAAATATGCTGACTTTGTGATTATGGAAAAAGATATCATGACATGCGATCCTGATCAGATCAGAGATAATAAAGTAGTCATGCTATATAGTAACGGTGAAAGGGTTTATCAGCAGGAATAAAAAAAGGGTAAGCTACTTATATCGCACCGCTCAACCATCTTACCCTTGCTTCCTTCCGAACCTGGGGGAGTTCGACAGGAGCTGGTCGTATAAGACTTACCCGCCGCAAAGATAGGCTAATTTTTGCCGCTGCAAATACTTTCTTCATTTTTTTATGGTAAAGCAAAGGAATCATTTGGTAAGTTTGCAAGCATCCAATAAATGATCATGTTATGTACCGTAAGTATCAATTCTGGATGGTAGGCCTGGTAACCGGTTTTTTCGGAGGTCTGATCAATTTTACCTTACTGATATTGGTATGGTATTTCATACATGACTCATTTTCATTAAGTTATATACTTATCTATCTTTTTCCTTTAGTGTTTTTAAGTTATGCTAATATCAGACTTCGCGACCGATATTCAAATCATATGCTGTTGTTTGGCCAGTCGTTCAGGCTATCCTTACTTACTGGTATCACAAGTGCCATAGTCATGTCGGCTATGGCTTATTTTGGTTTTAGCTTTTTTTTGAAAGGCATATTGAATTATCGCATCCTGAGTGTGGAGGCCGATCTGATGGTAGCACAACAATCCAATCAGTCATACGACAACTTTCGGGAGCTTTCATATTGGGTCAGACAAATGCTTTCACCTATAAATATGGCGCTCTATTATTTTATTTTTAATTTGATACTTTTACCCATACAAGCTGCTATAATAGCTATCTTTGTGTGGCGCAAGAAACGAATAATAAGTAACGAGAATCTTTAAATCAAACAAGTATGACACGTTTAAATCATGCAGTTAGGTACGGATTAATCAGCGGATTGATTCTGATAGTTTTTAATGCGATACTTTACATCGCTGATGTGAATCTGTTTAAAACAGGGTATTCACTTCTGAATGGAGTAGTAGTTTTTGGTGTAATGATCTACTTCACTTATCTGAGCATGCAAAAATCAAGAGATTTGAACCTTGGCGGAAAGATAAGCTATGTGCAAGCATTGGGAATAGGATTTGTGATGTTGATCATTACCGGCTATTTAACAGGTATTTTCTCTTATTTGCTCAATGCAGTGATTGATCCTGATTATATTACACGTCAGATAGATACCTTTTATCAAACATGGGATGGAATAATGTCAGAAGAAGCCCTTGATATGGCTTTAGAAAAGATGGAAAGCAGCATGAAACCGAGCAAGGCACTGCTTACAACCTTGTATATGACACCAATTACATCATTGATAATTAGCGCATTGATAGCTTTGTTTGTGCGTAAAGATAATTCATCAAAAGTACAAGTCTGATAGTATTTCTCAAAGCATGGATGTTTCCATAGTCGTTCCGGTTTTCAACGAAGAAGAGTCATTGCCCGAGTTGACCGATTGGATTGTCAAAGTAGCTGAAGCAGAAGATTTATTTTTTGAAATTATCTTTATCGATGACGGTTCAACGGATCAATCATGGGGTCAGATCCAAAAACTTGCAGCAGTTCATAGGCAGGTTAAAGGGATTCGCTTTCGCCGGAATTACGGTAAGTCGGCCGCCCTCAATGAAGGCTTTGCTGCTGCTTCAGGACAGGTGGTAATCACTATGGATGGCGATCTTCAAGATAGCCCTGATGAGATACCGCATTTGTACCAAATGATTCATGAACAAGGCTTCGATTTAGTGTCGGGCTGGAAAAAAAAGCGGAAAGATCCCATCTCTAAAACATTGCCATCACGACTTTTTAACCGCACCACACGATGGATAAGTGGTATCCGGCTGCACGATTTTAACTGCGGACTGAAAGCGTATAGCTCCGAGTTGGTGAAATCCATTGAAATACAAGGCGAGATGCACCGATATATCCCGCTTATAGCCAAATGGGCAGGGTTTACCAATATAGGGGAAAAGATAGTACAGCATCAGGAACGAAAATATGGCAAGTCAAAATATGGGATGAGCCGACTTATCAAAGGCTATTTAGACCTGCTGTCAATCAGCTTTATATCGAAATTCGGCAAACGACCTATGCACTTCTTTGGTAGCATAGGCTCGTTTATCTTTCTGATAGGATTTGTGATAGCCGGATATCTTGCGTATGCAAAATTTTTCCTTGAGGCATATAAAATGACAGATCGCCCATTATTTTATTTCGGCTTGTTAGCAATGATCATCGGAACTCAGCTGTTTTTAACAGGATTCCTAGCCGAACTCATATCCCTGAACAAAGGTGGAAAACAACCTGTTTACAGCATTAGGGAAAAGCTGAATCTGAAGTAAAAGACTAGATCAATTCAACTGAAATGCCGTAACAAACTATTTCTATTAAAAGTCATAAATCAGTAATATACTAAAACAAAACTATGCGTATTCATTTAGTGTCAGGCGCTTGCGGCTTTGTTGGCCGAAATATGGTAAAACGATTGTTGAACACAACCAGGGATCATATCTTTATGGTTGACGATCTGTCTATTGGAAGGCATCCTTCGGAATGGATAGATGGATATGTGTCGCAGCAGTTGGATGATATAGACATCATTGGAGAAGAGAAGAGGCTGTATTTCTGGAAAGGCGATTTCAGAAATTTGTTGTTTTATATGCGGTCAGAACCACTTTATATACAAAAGAGATATAAGCTTGAATTTGAGCGATTTACAGATGTATTCCATTTTGCTGCCATAGTAGGTGGGAGGCTGAAAATAGAAGGTGACCCCATGATGGTAGCCCTCGACCTGAGCATTGATGCGGAATTTTTCTACTGGCTTACCCAGCATAAACCTGAAAGGGTGCTGTATCCTAGCTCTAGCGCAGCTTATCCGGTAAGTTTGCAAACAACAAAAGGAGCGATCGCATTGAGTGAAGGTGATATAGATTTTGAAAAGAATCTGGGGACACCGGATATGACCTACGGCTGGTCGAAGCTGACGGGTGAGTTTTTAGCCCAGATCGCTGCCAAACATTATGGGATACGGGTGGTATGCATTCGGCCATTCTCAGGCTATGGTGAGGACCAGGAACAGTCGTACCCGGTACCAGCTATTGCGGCACGAGCTGCAAGACGGGAAGACCCATTTGAAGTGTGGGGAAGCGGTAAACAAGGACGCGACTTTGTGCATATAGACGATATATTGGACTTTATATTTCTGCTCATGGACCAGGTTACGGATGGTTCCGCATATAATATAGGTTCAGGGAAATTGACTTCTTTTTTGGAATTGATTGAGGTATTCGGTGAAATAGCTGGCTATAAGCCTCAGGTAAAACCATTGTTGGATAAGCCGGTTGGCGTGCATTCACGCTATTCAAATATGGACTTGGTACACCAGAAATTTGGTTGGAAACCTAAAATATCTCTTAGGGAAGGAATGGAAAGAGTGTATAACAAACAGCTTGAACTTCTGAAAAAGCAATAGAACCTCGACAACCATTCGTAATCAGGTAGCACATATTTTTATCAGATAATCCTGATAAATGATTAACCTGTTTTAATGATGTATTGAGTGCATATGTTGTCCCATTAACTATAATCAAACACCATTGCGTCTGATTTCATAGTTCAAAAAATGTTAGATAATATATATTATGTTAAATCATATTTTAACTACTTTCCTTTGATTATATCTTTCTTTAACTTAAAGTTCCTACCCTTATAATTCTTCTTTGACATTTCATCAAGCAAAGAAAAAACTCCCACCCTTTTACTGGCAGGAGTTCTACTAATAAAAATGAAAAAAAACAATGCTTATTCGGCACTGATCTCTTTTAATTTATCGTCCATATTAAATCTGGTATAGATTGTGACGAGCACTTGCTTGGTTTCTTCGTTATCAGGCATTATTTCGTAGGCTTTTTCCAAATATGGCAGTGCTTTTCGTATGATTTCGTTTGCTTGTTCCGTCATCTCATCATATTTTTTTGTTTCTGATAGCGGCAGATCATTTGCTTCCACTTGTATTCTGTTTGATTCGTTGATATAGAGTGCTCCCAGGTTATAAATAGCATCATAATAATCGTCGTGAACCGCTATTGCTTTACTATAGTATAGTTCTGCTGTATCCAGATCAAACATTGCTTCGTTGGTTTCGTCTCCGTATATAGTTCCTAACACAAAAAATATGGAAGCATTATTTGGGTCTTGTTCAACTAATTCTTTGAGGTTATCCACCACTTTTGCTCCTTCACCTATAGCGAGATAGGCATTTATCTCCTCCAACATCAGTCCGGCATCATCCGGATACCTTTCCCTTCCGGCTTTGATAGTTTCCATCATTTCCTCGTTTTGTCCTAATCCGCGATATGCCGCTGCTTTATTTCTAAAGATATCAGGTTCAACTATGTCGAGTTCAATAAGTTGATTATAATAGCCCAGTGCTTGATCAAACAGATCACCTCTTATGGAGGCTAATCCGGCGTTCAGTAGTGCTAAGGTATCTACTTTATGTATGGTCTGTGCTACATCAAATGATTTTTTAAACTCAATAGAAGCTGTTTGAAAATCATTTTCATTAAATGCATCTACTGCCTGAGAGAAGTATTGCTGTCCAATCACATCTACGCGTGGTAGGATCTCAACCATTTGCCGGCCTTTATCCTCAGGGTCTAATTCCATAGCTTTTTGAAACGATTCGAAGCTTTTTTCCAAAGCTTCGCTATCCAGATCAGCGTAAGTTTCTGAATAAACAATATTCAGATAGATTATCCCTCTGTACATCCAGGTTTTGGGATCGTCTTTGGTCTTGTCGTGTTGAATGGCTTTGTCAATGGCTTCACGGGCTTTGTCGTATTGTCCGTTCTTGTTGTACATATATGCACTTGTACGTTCCGATTTTTGAGCCATAGTCATCAAGGCCATAAATGCTACTGTCAGTGTGAGAACAATTTTTTTCATCGGTTCAAATATTTAAGATTTTCAGTTTGTGATACATTAATTATGCCATAGGAATAATCCTTTGCTATATCTCATTGTTTCAATATGTTATTCTTCGGCATCAGGTATGTCAGTCTGGCTTTCGTCCATTATCTCTTCGGTTGACACGCTTTCGTCTTGTTCCTCTTCTTCTTCGTCTATTGATACTTTTGCAACGGCTGCTATCTCATCATTTGCTCTGAGGTCAATCAGTTTTACTCCTTGTGTAGCTCGTCCCATCACCCTCAGACTTTCAACAGCAATTCGTATAGTGATACCCGATTTGTTGATGATCATCAGGTCATCGTGGTCGGTTACGCTTTTGATAGCTATCAGATCACCGGTTTTTTCGGTTATATTAATGGTTTTCACGCCTTTACCACCTCTGTTTGTGATACGGTAGTCGTCTAAGTCGGAGCGTTTTCCGTATCCTTTTTCTGATACCACTAATATATCTGATACATCGTTTTCAACACATATCATTCCTATAGCTTCATCCTCGTCATGAGCCAAAGTTATTCCTCGTACGCCGGATGCGTTACGCCCCATAGGCCGAACTCTTGATTCATTGAATCGGATAGCCCTTCCCGAGCGCAAGGCAATTAGCACATGGTTGGAACCATTAGTCAGCCGGGCTTCCAACAGTTCATCCCCTTCACGTATAGTAATGGCATTGATACCTGATTGTCGCGGACGGGAATATGCTTCTAAGCTTGTTTTTTTGATGATACCCTTTTTTGTGGCTAAAATTATATAATTATTGTCGATATATTCCTGATCTTTTAGGTCTAACACATTTATGAATGCCATTACCTTATCGTCAGGCTCAATATTGATCAGATTTTGTATAGCTCTTCCTTTGCTTGTTTTAGTCCCTTCGGGAATTTCAAACACACGCAACCAGAAACATTTTCCTTTTTCGGTGAAGAAAAGCATATAATTGTGATTAGTAGCAATGAACAGATGTTCAATAAAGTCTTCATCCCTTGCTTCCGATCCTTTGGCACCTTTCCCTCCCCTGCTCTGCCGTCTGTATTCACTCAAGGCAGTACGTTTAATGTATCCTAAGTGTGAGATAGTTACCACAACAGCTTCATCAGGTATGGTGTCTTCTATTCTAAAGTCATCAGCCGAATAGATTACAGTAGAGCGATTTTGATCTCCATATTTTTCTTTGACCTCTATCATCTCATTTTTGATGATCTCAAACCGTAGTGGTTCATTTTCCAGGATGCTTTTATAGTAAGCGATCATCTCTAGGATCTGATCAAATTCTTCTTTGATCTTTTGTATTTCCAATCCGGTTAGGCGCTGTAGCTTCATATCCAATATTGCTCTTGCCTGTATTTCTGATAGCTCAAACTTTTCTATCAGGCCATTGCGTGCTTCTTCTGGTGTTTTTGAAGCTTTTATCAGCTCAATGACGGCATCAATATGGTCTAGTGCAATGATCAGTCCCTGAAGGATATGTGCTCGTTTTTCGGCCTCATTCAGCTCGTACTGTGTGCGGCGTATGACTACTTCATGGCGATGTTCTACAAAATAATGAACCAGGTCTCTCAGGTTGAGTGTCATAGGTCTGCCATTCACCAAAGCCACATTATTCACACTGAATGAGCTTTGCAGAGCAGTCATTTGATATAGCTTATTGAGCACTATATTTGATATGGCATCCCGTTTTAGTTCATATACTATGCGCATTCCGTTTCGGTCTGATTCATCCCGTATATCGGATATCCCTTCTATCTTGCGTTCATTGACTAAATCGGCTGTCCTTCGGATCATTTCGGCTTTATTCACCATAAAAGGTATTGATGTAACTATGATCCAGTCACGTCCGTCGTGATCTTCTATGGTTGCATCTCCTCTCATGACTATGCGTCCGCGGCCTGTTTCAAAGGCTTCACGTACTCCATCATATCCATAGATGATACCACCTGTAGGGAAATCAGGCGCTTTGATGTATTGCATCAGCTCTTCTATGGTGATATCCCGTTTGTCGATATAAGCGATGATGCCGTCTATCACTTCCGACAGGTTATGTGGTGGCATATTAGTAGCCATACCTACGGCTATACCACTTGCTCCGTTGATAAGCAGATTGGGTATTAAAGAAGGTAATACTGTAGGTTCTTGCAGTGAATCATCAAAGTTAAGTTGAAAATCAACAGTATCTTTATCAATGTCGGCTAACATTTCTTCGGCTATCTTTCGCAGCCGGGCTTCGGTATATCGCATGGCTGCAGGGCTATCACCGTCTATTGAACCAAAGTTACCTTGTCCATCCACCAATGGGTAGCGCAACGACCATTCCTGTGCCATGCGTACCATGGCATCATATACCGATGTATCGCCATGTGGATGATATTTTCCAAGCACCTCCCCTACTATACGGGCTGATTTCTTATATGCCCTGTTAGATAACACACCTAACTCAAGCATGCCAAACAAAATACGGCGGTGTACCGGTTTGAGGCCATCACGAACATCAGGAAGGGCACGTGAGACTATTACCGACATGGAATAGTCAATATAGGCCGATTTCATCTGATTTTCAATATTGACCCGTATGATTTTTTCGCTTTCAGCTAATTCTTCCATTTAATTACAGATACTTTCTATCGAATAGATTATTGACTGCAAAAGTAGATATTTAATCTGAGCTATCAAAAACTTGAAGGAGCTATTTATGAAGAACTTTACATGAAATTTTATTTCTTTTTATACAGCTGTTTATGATAAATAACCTAAGGTTTTGAACATGCTGATGTTGATATTTTGGCAGCTAAAAAAAAATGGAGTTGTTTTTGTTAGTATTTTTGACATGAATTGCACAAAGTATAAACCAAATGAAACACATCGAGCAGGAATAAAATTAAATTAAACGATAAACTATGGATGCCAAATTTTCACCACAAGTGAGAGATATATTAACATACAGTCATGAAGAGGCTATTAGACTGGGTAACAATTACATAGGCTTAGAGCATTTATTTCTTGGTATGCTCAGAAACGGTGAAGGCAAAGCACTTCATGTGCTTAAAATGTTAGGAATTGACTTAGCTTCTTTTAAGAAAGAAATTGAAGACGCTATAAAAAGTCCTGATCAGCCTGACAGTCGACTGACAAATATTCCACTTATGAAACAAACCGAGCGGGCTTTGAAGTTCACCTATATAGTTGCAAAAGACCTTAACAGTGAGGTCATACATACCGAGCATTTGTTAATGGCTATTTTGCGTGACAAGAGCAATATGATCACAAAAAATTTAGATCAGAAAGGTATTGACCTTGATGCATTTAAGATTGAACTAAATCAGCTGTATTCGGATGAGTTGCCTGGTAAAGAAAAGCCCAGGGCTGAATTTCCCGGTCAAGCATCAGAAGAGGATGAAACCCGCTCTGGTAGTCAGCCGGGCGCCAGACGTGCTACAGGAGAAACTAAGATGAAAACACCGGTATTGGATAATTTTGGCCGCGATTTAACCAAAGCAGCTGAGGAAGACCGACTTGATCCGGTTGTAGGACGTGAGAAAGAGCTTGAAAGAGTAGCCCAGATACTTAGTCGCAGAAAGAAAAACAATCCTATACTGATTGGAGAACCGGGTGTAGGAAAATCAGCTATAGCCGAAGGCCTTGCACTACGAATAGTACAACGAAAAGTTTCGCGCGCATTGTTCAACAAACGCATAGTAATGCTTGATCTGGCAGCATTGGTAGCCGGAACAAAATATAGAGGCCAGTTTGAAGAACGCATGAAGGCAGTATTAAATGAGTTAGAGAAAAATCCTGATGTGATTTTATTTATAGACGAAATACATAATATAGTAGGTGCAGGAAATGCCACTGGCTCCCTGGATGCTTCAAATATGTTCAAACCTGCGCTAGCCCGGGGCGAACTGCAATGTATTGGTGCTACTACCTTAGACGAATATCGCCAACATATCGAAAAAGACGGCGCTTTGGAACGCAGGTTTCAAAAAGTGTTGGTAGAACCTACCAATCCGGATGAAACCATGCAGATACTGCATAATATCAAGGAAAAATATGAGAATCACCATTTAGTGAAATATACCGATGACGCAATAGAAGCATGTGTGAAGCTTACCGACCGATATATGTCGGATCGCTTCTTGCCCGACAAAGCTATAGACGCATTGGATGAAACAGGTGCCAGAGTTCATATCAACAATATCAATGTTCCAAAGGAGATCATCCAGTTTGAAAATCAGATTGAAGAAACCCGATTGAAAAAAAATCAATCTATACAAGTACAGAAATTTGAAGAAGCAGCTATGTTTAGAGATAAAGAGCGTACGCTGATGGAAGAATTAGAAAAGGCTAAACACAAATGGGAAGAATCGGCTGATGTACAAAGAGAAGTTGTTACCGAAGAGCATGTGGCAGAGGTGGTAGCGATGATGACTGGAATTCCGGTGCAACGTGTGGCACAAAATGAAAGCGACCGGCTACTGAAGATGGAAGATGAGTTGGAAGGAACCGTTATAGGCCAAAGCGAAGCAATCCATAAAGTGGTGAAAGCTATTCGAAGGAACAGAGCCGGACTCAAAGACCCGAATAAACCTATAGGAACTTTTATATTCCTGGGTCCTACAGGAGTTGGAAAAACATATTTAGCAAAAGTATTGGCGCAGTATATGTTTGATACTCAGGATGCTTTGGTACGTATCGATATGAGCGAATATATGGAAAAGTTTGCCGTATCCAGATTGGTAGGTGCGCCTCCGGGATATGTCGGATATGAAGAAGGAGGACAACTGACCGAAAAAGTTCGTAGAAAACCGTATTCGATCGTTCTATTGGATGAGATAGAAAAAGCTCATCCGGATGTGTTCCATATACTGTTACAAGTGTTGGATGATGGCGTGCTTACCGACAGCTTAGGACGTAAGGTGGACTTTAAAAACACCATTGTTATTATGACATCCAATATCGGGTCACGCCAGTTGAAAGATTTTGGACAAGGGGTAGGATTTGCTACCTCAGCCAAGACAGCAGCCAAAGCCACTTACTCGCAAAGTGTGATAGAAAACGCACTTCGAAAAGTGTTTGCACCCGAATTTTTAAACCGAATAGACGATGTGGTGATATTCGAATCGTTGCAGAAAGAAGATATTTTCAAGATAATCGATATTGAATTAGCTCATTTATACAATCGAATTAACGAACTTGGATATCACCTTCAACTGACAGATGATGCGAAAGATTTCATAGCCGAAAAAGGTTGGGATGAGCAATACGGTGCAAGACCACTCAAACGGGCTATACAAAAATTTGTAGAAGATATGTTGGCAGAAGAAATCATAAAATCAACACTGAATACAGGCGATAAGATAACCTTAGGACTCAATGACGATAAGTCAGAGCTTACTCTTGAAATCAAGAAACCGGACAAGCCTGTGGCTGTTGACGATTAAGTCAATACATCATGCAGATCACTAAAAGGGCAAACGTCTGACGTTTGCCCTTTTTTGCTCAGATAAATGCGTAGCTCCACTAATCAACCTGATCCCATAATTATTAGGGAATTGGGATAGTTAGGTTGTTTCCAGCATCTTTTTATTGCTTACAAAAAATAACTTACTCATTAGATAATTATTTGTTCAGGCTAAATTTAGCTGCAAGCTATCCTGCTGGGCAATATAATTTTGAGTGTTTCTAAATAAGACCTCTGCTCGCAGTTTCGGATACAAATTAGAAGGAATTATCCTAAGTTTGTACGGTTTTTAAAATAGTTGTATATGGAGACTCAGTCAATGCTCAAAGGCGGAGAATTTTTAATCAGACCCGTTGAATATCAAGATATTTTTATACCCGAAGAATTTGGCGAAGAAGCCCGAATGATTGCAGAAAGCTGTCAGGATTTTCTTGAGGCAGAAATTTTTCCCAACCTCGATCGTATTGATCAGCAGGAAGACGGATTAATGGCCACTTTGTTGAAGAAGGCAGGCGACTTAGGACTGTTGGGCCTTTCCATACCAGAGCAGTATGGTGGTTTTGAACAGCCGTTCTTGAATGTGATGCGTGCCAACGAGGCTTTAGGTGCCGGATATTCCTATTCGGTAGCTATCATGGCTCATACAGGCATAGGCACATTACCTATATTATATTATGGGAATGACGATCAGAAAGCAAGATATATCCCAAAGCTGACCTCAGGTGAGTTGATGGCAGCCTATTGTCTTACCGAGCCGGGTGCCGGATCGGATGCCAACAGCGGACGCACAAGAGCTGTATTGAGTGATGACGGAAAACATTACATACTCAACGGACAAAAAATGTGGATCACCAACGGTGGCTTTGCCGATGTACAAACCGTTTTTGCTAAGATAGATAACGACAGAGTACTCAGCGCTTTTATTGTTGAACGTGATTGGGAAGGCGTTACAATGAATCCCGAAGAAAAGAAAATGGGTATCAAAGGCTCTTCTACCCGACAAATATTTTATAATGATGTAAAAGTTCCGGTTGAAAATCTACTTGGCAAACGAGGTGAAGGCTTCCGCATCGCACTGAATATTCTTCACCTAGGACGTATAAAGCTTGGTGCTACGGTAGTTGGCGGAGCAAAGAGAACTATTATGCACTCGGTGCAGTATGCCAATGAGCGTAAACAATTTGGCAAAGCAATAGCCGAGTTTGGTGCCATCAAGCATAAGCTGGCTCAGCAGGTCGTGCTTACCTATGCTACAGAATCAGCTATCTACAGAGCCAGCAAAGACATACAGGACAATATGGGCCGGCTGTTGGCAGAGGGTCGTCCTGCCGGAAAAGCAGCTATAGAAGGCGTGGCCGAGTATGCTGTAGAATGTGCACTGTTGAAGGTGTTTGGCTCGGAAGCCCTAGATTATGTGGTAGATGAGGCAGTACAGATATATGGAGGAATGGGCTTCTCATCAGAGACCCCGGTTGACAGAGCTTATCGCGACTCGCGTATCAACAGGATATTTGAAGGAACTAACGAGATTAACCGATTATTGGCTGTGGATACCCTACTTAAAAAAGGAATGAAAAATGAATTTAGCTTGTTTGAAAAAGCACGGGAAGCTTGCGAAACTAAAGATCAGCCTTTAGCAGTTGAAGGCATTCCCTATTTTGAAGAAAAACAAGCAATTATCAAAAACCTTAAAAAAGCTATCCTCATGCTCATACCCGGCATATCAGAGGCATACGGACGTAAATTGGCCGAAGAAGAAGAAGTGCTGATGAATCTTTCGGATATGCTCATGCAACTTTATACACTCGAATCAACTATGCTGCGAGTACAAAAAATTGAGCATATGAACAGTCAGGAAGATATACTCGTCTATAGAGATATCCTGGATGTGTTGACACACGAAACAGCTATGACGGTCTATTCATCCGGATATGCAGCTATTGCTTCTTTTGCAGATGAGGAGCAGCAAAAAGGACTTATACAAGCACTATATCAATTAGTTGCATCTAAGCCTGTCAATCCGAAAGAGGCCAGACGAAGGATAGCAGACAAGCTGATAGAAGAAAACAGATACTGCTTTTAAACATAAGCTGAAATAAAAAGCTGCACCGGATGTGCGGCTTTTTTCTTTTAGCAGGATATCACACAATTACATTAGTTTTCTACTTTTTAATGATCATCTGAGGCCATTATTTTTTAGAAAAAGTGACATATTTTTTTTGTTGTCCGACGTATGAATCCTCAAAATATGAATTACATTTGTACACAATACCTATAAAGCCTGATACATTATGGAATATATTAAGAAGTTTGGTACAGCTCCTGTGTTTTTCACAGCTATCTCTACTATTTTGGGTGCCATCCTCTTTCTTAGGTTTGGCTATGCGGTAGGTACGCTTGGATTTTGGGGTGTAGCGCTTATTATTCTTTTAGGACATTTAGTAACTATCCCTACAGCTTTGGCGCTGTCGGAGATTGCGACCAACAAACGGGTTGAAGGGGGTGGTGAGTATTTTATCATCTCCCGCTCATTTGGATTGAATATAGGGGCAACCATAGGGGTTGCCTTATTTCTTTCACAAGCGATCAGTATTGCCTTTTATGTGATCGCGTTTACCGAGGCATTTACATTTCTTTTCGATTATTTAAAAAATTCGCATGGCATTTATTTACCTCGTCAGGTAATCAGTATTCCGGTGATGCTTGGACTTTCCTGGATGATACTGAAAAAAGGTGCAGATCTGGGTGTCAAGGCTCTATATGGGGTGATCATCGTTTTAGCCCTTGCGCTGATCTTGTTTTTTACCGGATCAACCGAATATGCTTCCGAATCAGGGTTTTCGTTGTTCAATGCCGAGATGCGCAATATGGAATCTTTTTTTATTGTCTTTGCTATTATGTTTCCGGCATTTACGGGTATGACGGCCGGAGTAGGCTTGTCGGGCGACTTGAAAGATCCTTCCAAATCTATTCCCTTAGGTACTATAGCAGCAACCGTAATTGGGTTAGTCATATACTTTTTTGTGGCTTTTAAATTAGCTTTATCTGCTTCACCCGAAGATTTGTTAGCCGACCAACTCATCATGGGTAAGATAGCACATCTCGGTATAGTTGTGATACCCTTAGGGTTGGCAGCTTCTACTATCTCATCTGCTTTAGGCTCTGTCATGGTAGCCCCCCGTACTTTACAGGCTTTGGCCAATGATCAGTCGTTTCCACTGATGAAAATCAATCAATGGCTTGGAAAATCAAGAGAACAAGATGGCGAACCTTATAATGCCTCATTGTTAACCTGTATAATAGCATTGGTGTTTGTGGCATTAGGTGATGTGGATGCAGTGGCACGCATCATCTCAATGTTTTTCATGGTGACCTATGGCTCTCTATGCTTGATCTCCTTCCTACATCATTTTGGCTCCTCCCCCTCCTACCGACCTTCTTTTAAATCGCATTGGATACTTTCGCTGATCGGGTTTATCACTGCGGTATGGGTGATGTTCAAAATAGACGCCTTTTATTCGTTTTTTGCTATCATAGTGATGACAGTACTTTACCTGTATATCAATTACTTTCATAAAAACCGTAAAGGGTTGGCATCTATCTTTGCCAATGCCATTTTTCAGGTGAACCGGAATTTGCAGATATACCTACAGCAAAACCAGATGAGCCGTAATGATACTGAATGGCGTCCGAGTGCTATCTGCATCTCAAAAAGCAGTTTTGACCGCGACAACGCATTTAAGTTATTGAACTGGATCGCATATAAATACGGCTTTGGAACGTACCTGCATCGCATCGAAGGATATTATTCAAGAGGCACCAATGAGCAATCCAGGTTAGAGTTGGAGAAGCTATTGAAAAATATCGAGCGCAACAACTATGTGTATATTGATACCATAGTTTCGCCTTCTTATACTGCTGCGGTATCGCAGGCCATTCAGATCCCGGGCATAGCCGGTATGGACAACAATATGCTCATCTTTGAATACGACAAAGAAAAGCCTGACGAGTTGAATGAGATAGTAGATAACTTCTCATTGGTGAACGCCGGTGACTTCGACGTATGTATCATGGGTGCCAGTCGTCGTCCGTTTATTTATAAAAACGGTATTCATGTATGGATAAAAGCTACCGACGAAGATAATACCAATCTGATGATATTATTGAGTTTCATTATTTTGGGCCATCCCGACTGGAAACGTGGCAATATCAAAATATTTGAGCTATGTCGTCAGCATGAGGTCGATGAAGTTCGTCAACGACTGAATAATCTGCTTATGCTGGGACGTTTACCTATCAACCCTCATAATATAGAGATCATCGTGCAAGAAGAAGATGTATCGGCCAAGTCCATCATCAATCAGTATTCTGCCGATGCCGGCCTGACAATTTTAGGCTACCATAAAGAAAACATCAAACACGAGGGCAGACAAATGTTTGAAGGCTACGATAAAATAGGTAATATGCTGTTTGTCAACTCCTACAGCAATAAGCTGATCGAATAGAAGATTGGCTAACTGTGTTACATTTTAGTATTCTGTCATAATGAAAAGACTTTTATACGTCTATAAGGTTTAGATAGTACTTATAGTGTTGAAAGTTGTATATATGCTTTATTAATTGAATGGACACTAACAGCCATTTTTGTCTTTTCAGGCAGGCGCTGCTCCCCATTCATGTGGGCCCACGCACCCAACCCGGAAGAAATATGAAATGTACACTATCAGTAAATCCTTCATAGTTCTCAATGCTGTATTTGAAAACACAGAAAAACTTTAAACCCCTACCGGATCAGGCGTGGAGGCCTATTGTTCATCCCATTGTTCTTTGGTACTTTCCATCAAGGGAAAGTACATAAAACTCTAAATAATATTACGTTTTCTTTCCATCCTTTTTCTTGATAAAAAGGATCAAAAATCAAGCATGAATGAATTGGCCTCCACGCAAATAAAAAAATACGTAAATCTAAGTAAGCTTGCTACGGTTGTATGGAGTTGAAATCAAGGATTTTCTGAAGGTTAATAGAATGAACTTGGTTTTATAACATTTTTATTGACCTCCATACAACCTAAAAACAGCCCTCGACATAATCGTGGGCTGCCTTACAAGATTTACAAGCATTTTTGTCTTTTCAGGCAGGCGCTGCTCCCCATTCATGCGGGCTCGCGCACCCAACCCGGAGGAAATATGAAGTTTTATCGGGCTGCACTAGCCGTAAGTCCTTCATATTTCTCAATGCTGTATTTGAAAACACAGAAAAATATTAAACCCCTACCGGGTTGGGCGGGGAGGCCTATTGTTCATCCCATTGATCTTTGGTATTTACCAGCAAGGGAAAGTACATAAAACTCTAAATAATATTACGTTTTCTTTTCATCCTTTTTCTTGATAAAAAGGATCAAAAATCAAGCATGAATGAATTGGCCTCCACGCAAATACAAAAATGCGTAAATCTAAGTAAGCTTGCTACGGTTGTATGGAGTTGAAATCAAGGATTTTCTGAAGGTTAATAGAATGAACTTGGTTTTATAACATTTTTATTGACCTCCATACAACCTAAAAACAGCCCTCG
>Ga0265293_10000475_pt1 | contig 95943 bp, 93 predicted proteins | sample Munlanlewell138R_FD_192505 | JGI IMG/M metagenome (GOLD analysis project Ga0265293, IMG submission 192505) | Leachate microbial communities from a municipal landfill in Southern Ontario, Canada - Leachate well 138R | ecosystem: Engineered > Solid waste > Landfill > Unclassified | place: Canada... | reverse complement strand
CCTATGATGAATTAGAAAGAAGATTAGTTGAGATACAGGAATATACAAGAGAGATACCTATTGTAAAAGTGGAGTAACCTATTTATTAATCAGGCAGTAATGCTAGTGTGGTAACTCTATCAGCATCATTAATATTCATGATTTTAACACCAGAGGTTTGTCTCCCTTGTGTTGGAATAGTTTTTAAGTCTGCTCTAATAACTTTTGATTTTTCTGATATTACAACCATCTCCTTATCATCATCTTTTAGTATTTTTGCAGCGGCAACATGACCAGTTTTTTTCGTTACTCTAAATGTAAATATACCAGTTCCACCTCTCTTTTGGATACCGTACTCTTTAAGTAATGACATCTTCCCATAACCAAACTCGGATAAGGTAAGGAGTTTTTGCTTCTCATTCTCTACAATACCCATTCCCACAACATAGTCCGTATCATTTCTGAATTTTATTGCAATGACACCTTTTGTATTTCTTCCCATAGGTCTTACGTCGCTTTCTTTAAATCTAATAGACTTACCCTCTCTAGTTATTACTATGATGTCATTTTCTCCTGTAGTAGCTCTAACCCAGGATAGCTGATCATCTTTTTCTAACCTTATTGCAGTTAATCCGTTTGCCCTAATATTTGCAAATTCTGCAATTTTAGTTTTCTTTGTAATACCTTTGTCTGTGACCATCAAGAAATACTTGTATTTGGACTCTTTGTTTTTCTCCTCCATAATCTTCCCTTTAGGATTTCTTGTTAATACGGATGTCACTACTTCATCTTGATTAAGCTGTACTAGGTTTACTAAAGGTAATCCTTTGGCAGTACGTTCTAGCTCAGGGATTTCAAAAATTCTAAGATTGTAAACTTTCCCCATATTGCTGAAAAGTAATAGCTCATCATGTGTATTGCATAGGAATGCATGCTCTATGAAATCTCCCTCTTTTGTATTCCCGCCTGATACTCCCTTGCCTCCTCTGTGTTGAGCTTTGTAAGTATTAGGGGGGACCCTTTTTACATACCCTGAGCGTGTTATTGTAACTAAGGTATCTTCTGATGCAATCATATCTTCCTCTGATATTTCGCTTACCTTTCCTTTTACAACCTTTGTTCTTCTTTCATCTCCATATTTTTCTTTTATTTCCTCTAAGTCGTTACTTACAACATCTAGGATTTTATCTTGACTCTCTAGTATTTCGTTGTATTCTTTAATCTTCTCTTTTATCTCTTTATGCTCATTTTGTATCTTCATTCTCTCCAATGCAGCCAATCTTCTTAATTGCATATCAAGTATTGCCTGTGCCTGTACCTCTGTGAAATCAAAATTATCCATTAAATTCGTTTTAGCAGTATCTTGTGTTTTAGATTTTCTAATAGTTTCTATCACCTCATCAAGTAGATCTAACGCTTTTAACAAACCCTCTAATATGTGTCCTCTGTATCTTGCCTCTGCTAAATCAAACTCATATCTTCTAATGGTAACTGCTATTCTAAAAGAGAGAAATAGCTCTAACATTCTCTTAATTGGAAGAGTTTTTGGTTCTTGCTCTACTAATGCAATCATATTTGCATTAAAGGCCTTCTGCATCTCAGTATATTTGTAGAGTTTGTTTAAAACTGCTTTTGGTTGGGCATCTTTTTTAAGAATGAAAAGTACCCTCATCCCTTCCCTATTAGATTCATCTTTGATATCTGCAATGCCCTTAATCCTTTTCATCTTGACTAAATCAGCAACCTTCTCAATCATATGGGATTTATTAACCTGATAAGGTATCTCTGTTACTACGATGTTGTATCTTCCTTTTTTACCTTCAACAATAGATGCTTTAGCTCTCTGTAGTATTCTTCCTCTTCCAGTAGCATATGCATTTAGGATCTCTTTTTGATCGTAGATAGTTCCTCCAGTAGGGAAATCAGGGCCAGGAATTATTTCTATTAGATCTAAAGGAGTAATATCAGACTTAAATTCAGGGTATAGGGCTTGTTCATTCTCTTTAAGCTCTTTGTTAAGTTGGTCAATACTATCCTGTAGAGACAAGCTGTTTCGTTCTATGTAATTCTCTAAGTAGTGTAAGGGTTTTGAGTTTAAAGTGGTGGGAATAATCTCTTTGGATTCTTTGTCTTTTCTTAATTTGTTGTATACAGCACTACCTTCCCATTTGTTTCCTAAAGAGATCATTTTCTGCAGTGCAGTAATTAGCTCTGTAAGGTTGTGAGGTGGTATCTTTGTTGCCATACCTACAGCTATTCCATCGCTCCCGTTTGCTAGGACATTTGGAAAGAGAGCTGGTAGTACGGTAGGCTCTAACCTAGTACCATCATAGTTCTGTATGAATGTGACTGTTCCTTTGTTTAAATCCTTTATTAATTCAGGTGTAATTTTACCCATCCTTGCCTCTGTATATCTCATCGCAGCAGCAGAATCTCCATCTATGGAACCAAAGTTTCCCTGTCCATCTACTAATGGGTATCTGGTGGAGAAATCCTGTGCCATTTTAACCAATGTTGGATATACTACGGATTCTCCATGAGGATGGTAGTTACCAGATGTATCTCCAGATATTTTTGCAGATTTCCTGTACTGAGCACGAGGATTAAGGTTTAAGTCATTCATCGCGACAAGAATTCTTCTTTGAGATGGCTTTAATCCATCTTTCACCTCTGGTAGTGCTCTTGATACAATAACGGACATAGAGTAATCCAAGTAGTTAGATTTCATCTCGTCAATTATTGATGTAGGAGCAACTTTACCTGGAGTTAAGGCTATTGCAGGTGTTAATTCATCATTGCTTTTTTCTTGTTTTTCTGTCTGCTTATCCATAGTTATTATTAAATATCTAAATTAGCACTAGTAGCGTGCATTTGTATAAATCTTCTTCTTGGAGGAACCTCTGTACCCATGAGCATTTCAAAGACTTTCTCTGCTTCTTGGGCATCCTCAATCTCTATCTTCTTTAATACTCTGGTCTCAGGATTCATAGTGGTTTCCCATAGCTGCTCAGGGTTCATCTCACCCAAACCTTTAAACCTGTTTTCAACTGGTTCTTTTCCTTCCTCTTTTGCCTTTTTGACAAAACTGTTTTTCTCTTCATCATTTAGAAAGTAGTATTTCTTCTTCCCTATCTCAACTTTGTACAAAGGAGGTTGTGCTACATATACATAACCTTCTTCAATTAAAGTTCTAAAGAATCTAAAGAGTAATGTAAGTACTAGTGTGGTGATATGTAACCCATCAACATCGGCATCACTCATTATTATTACCTTGTGGTATCTGATTTTACTACTATCTAAAGTCTCCCCTATTCCTACGCCTAGTGCAGTAGTTACATCATTAAACTCACTGTTTGTAAGTACTCTGTCAACTCTGTATTTCTGCGTATTCATAATCTTACCTCTCAAAGGAAGAATTGCTTGAGTATGTCTATCCCTACCCTGTTTTGCTGATCCTCCTGCAGAGTCTCCCTCTACAATGAAGAGTTCGCTCTCTTTTGGATCATTACTAGTACAATCTGCTAATTTACCTGGAAGGGTTGTTGATTCTAACACACTCTTTCTAATAACGGCATCTCTTGCAGCTTTGGCTGCAGCTTTTGCTTTGTTTGCTAAAACAGCTTTGCCTATTATGTTCTTAGCCTCTTGAGGATTTTCTCCTAAATATGTTAGAAGTTCATCTCTTACAAGTTTTGCTACTACTCCTTTAACCTCTCTATTATTCAACTTTATTTTAGTCTGTCCTTCAAATTGAGGGTCTGCGACCTTAATAGATACAATTGCAGTTAAACCTTCTCTAACATCAGCACCGTTTAAGGTACCATCTACACCTCTAAGTAACTCCGCCTTTTGAGCGTAGTTATTTAAAGCTGTAGTAATTGCAGTTCTAAAACCTGCTAAATGAGTACCTCCCTCTGGATTAACAATATTGTTTGTATAGCAAAGGACATTTTCTTCCATCCCATCTGTGTATTGAAGTGCAACCTCTACAACTATTTCATCTTCTTCTTTCTTCATGTAGAAAGGTTCATGACCAACGGTTTTGCTCTCTAGATTTAAAAATTGTACATATGATTTAATACCGTCTTCAAAGTAGAGGGCGTATTCTTTCTTCTCATCACTTGTATTATCAGTTACTGTGATTTTCAGACCAGCAGTTAAATATGCATGCTGTCGACATTTCTTTACAATAGTTTCAAAACTAAAAGAAGCGTCTTTAAAGATTTGTTCATCAGGTAAGAATGTATGTGTAGTCCCTGATTCTTTTGTATCTCCAATCTTCTTTACAGGCTCCTTAGGGACTCCTCTTTCGTATTCTTGTTGATATATTCCTCCATCAAAAAAGACAGTAGTTTTCATCCATTCTGAAAGGGCATTTGTACATTTCATTCCAATACCGTGTAAACCTCCAGAAACTTTGTAAGCACCCTTCTCAAACTTTCCTCCTGCATGTAGATTTGTCATAACAGTTTCTAATGTAGATACCTTTGTCTCTGGGTGCTTATCTACCGGAATACCTCTACCATTATCTCTTACTGTTATGGATTTATCCTTATTTAAAGTAATCCAAATATTATCACAGTATCCAGCAATTGCTTCATCTACAGAGTTATCTAAAATTTCTGTAAATATATGATGAAGACCGTTAGAATCGGTAGAACCTATATACATAGCAGGTCTCTTTCTAACAGCCTCTAATCCTTTTAAAACTTGGATATCCGATACCTTGTACTTTGATTGTGCGGCCATATATCTAGATTTTGTAATTTAATTCTTCTGTATGGGGACTATACATTGTACCTGATTTAAGCCTAAAAGTTAAGCATTTAATCGTATGAACATAGCTTCTAAAGTAAGTCTCCTATTACAATTAGCAAAGATTTTCTCTCTACTCTCTTGAATGACATTTAGAGAATCTTTGTTCTTCTTGGAACTCTCAATGTTACCATTTTTAATATCTAATTCAAGTCTACTGCGAAAGATATTTTCTATGGAATTTATGAATTCTAATGTAAGTTCTCTCTCTGTGGAATATTTTTCAATAGTATTAAATTGCTCTACGATATCCAATTCAAATATATCCTCTATATCTTTAACGTTACTTTCTTGTTGCTCAATTTCTTCGGGAGAATACAGTATTTGTCCTCTTGATATTATTGTTGGGAGGAGGTTTTTTTCATTATCTACACAGAGGAAAAAGAGTGAATACTCAGAGGGATCTTCAAGAGTTTTGAGTAATGCATTTTGAGCTTCAGGTGTAAGTTTTTCTGCTTGTAATATTATTCCTGCTTGATATTTCTCTTCAAAAGGTTTGTATATCATTTCTTTCTGAAAATTTTTAACCTCTTCTATTCCAATACTACTTTTTTCTTCTGGATCAAGTATATGGATATCGGGAGAACTTTCCATATCTCTTTTGAAAAATCTCTTAAGGTTTTTTTGGAGAGTTATATTTTGTCCTACTTTTGATTTTCCTACTATTATATATGTCATAATTTGATTCTATCACATAGTGTATAGCTCTTTACATACAGGGTGGTTTAGCATAAACTGAGAAGAGAATAAGTTGTATTGAATCTGCCCGATGTCAGTAGGATCCTCTTTGTTAAAATATCTACAAAGTAAAGGTTTAATAGATGATACCAGTGTAAGAAAAGTTCTTCTTGAAAGGACTCGTACTCAGAAAACAGAGGAAGCACTAATTGAAGAATTAGGCGTAGTAGACCCAGAAGAGATAGCTAAGGGAAAGTCTGAGATTTTCAATATCCCATATATTGACTTAAAAAGCATCCCTATAAGTGAGAGTATCATAGCAGAGGTAAATATTGAAAGTTTGCATAGATACAAGGCAGTACCTTTTGAGAGAGGTCAAACTTATGTTAAGTTGGCAATGCAGGATCCTTTTGATATTCAGGCAACACAAGCGCTAGAGCGAAAATATCCTCCTAATACTAAAATACAGGTTCATATCGCTACTAAAGAGGGAATAGATTCAGTTTTGGAAAGGAGAGTCGGTGATGTTATGAGTTCTGAGGTGACAGAAGCTTTAGAAGATGTGGAAATGCCTGTGACTGAAATAAGTGAGGATCCTAATCTTTTTTCTAGTACTGATCTATCCTCTGCTCCTGTTGCTAGAATAGTTAACTCTATGCTTCAGTATGCTGTTACCTCAAAAGCTTCTGATATTCATATAGAGCCTCTTGAAAAAAGGGTGAGAGTAAGATTTAGAATACACGGTGTAATGACAGAGAGGTTAACTTTACCAAAGAACCTTGGTCCAGCATTAGTTTCTAGAGTTAAGATTCTTTCAAACCTTAAGATAGATGAAAAAAGAGTACCTCAAGATGGAAGATTTCCCATTAAAATAGGTGATGTTAAAGTAGACCTTCGTATTTCTGTTATGCCCACAGTAGAAGGAGAGAAAGTTGTAATGAGATTGCTTGAATCTGAGACAGCGGATATTACTTTGGAAACGACAGGGTTAAGAGGGAGTGCGTATAATATATTTGTTGATGGCCTAACTGTTACTAATGGGATTATGTTAGTTACTGGACCTACAGGTAGTGGTAAAACTAGGACTTTAGCTTGTTCTTTAATTAAGATAAATGATCCCAAGGTTAATATAATATCTTTAGAAGATCCTGTTGAGATAAGGGTTCCTGGAGTAACTCAGGTTCAAATAAATCCAGCAGTAGGTCTTACATTTGCTAGTGGTTTGAGATCTGTTTTAAGGCAAGATCCTGATGTAGTTATGGTTGGAGAGATTAGAGATGAAGAGACTGCACAGCTTGCTGTACAGGCCTCTCTGACGGGACATCTAGTTCTTTCTACTCTGCATACTAACAGTGCTCCTGCTGCTATCCCTAGATTACTGGACATGGGAATAGAACCATATCTTCTTGCATCTACAGTTCGTGTAGTAGCAGCACAGAGACTTCCAAGGAGGATTTGTGATAACTGTATTAAAGCATACCCTGCTTCAGAAGAGGCATTGAAGACAGTTTCAGAAATAATGGAAGAGAGCGGGAATTTTAACCTAGTAGAATATTTAAAGAAAGTAATAGCTTCAAAGCATCAAGTAGAAGAAGGAAATGGTAATTCTGTTATGAAAGCTCCCGAGGTAGGTCCTGATGGTAATGATGTAATATATCTTTACAAAGGAGAGGGTTGTGATAGGTGTGGAGGCTCTGGTTACTCTGGAAGGATAGCGATATTTGAAGTGTTGGATGTGGATGAGAGAATAAGCAAGATGATTATGGAAAATGTTACAGATGCTGATCTTAGAAGAGCAGGAATGGAGAATGGTATGTTAACTATGATCCAAGATGGTGTCCTTAAGGCATTGGAGGGTATTACTACTCTAGAAGAGGTCTTAAGGGTTTCAAAAGAATAATTTTGTGGTATAAATATATATGAATCAAAATACTGCCCAAGATAATACTCAAAATGTTCAATTTGCCTATCCTGATTTTTCTCAAAACCAAGGAGCTGGGATAACTCAAACTACCCCTAACCCACAGCAAACACAGACAGTAAATGAAGAGAGTCAGGTAAAGATAGATGAGCTAAAGCAAGATCTTCAAAAGATGATTGAAGAGGAGGAAATATCACCTGAACCGGGAGGAGTGCAAGCCCCTGAGGTTGTAACTCCTGCTCAACAACCTGAACTAAAAGAAGAAGTGGTACAGAAGGAAGGAGAGGCATATGTTCAAGAACCTACTCCACTACCTAAGTTGGAAGAGCGAGATACAGAGGGACCAATAATTATACAGCCTCCCAATGTTACTGATTTTGATCCCCTACCCTCTGATTTACCAAAATTTAGGGAGACTTTAGATAGTGTAATGCCAAGTCCTAAAGAACCAGTAGTAGAAAAGGAGACTGTAGAAAACGAGATTGTAGAAGATGAGCAACAACCTGTAGAAGAGAGAGAAAGTCTAAAAGATGTTACACCACAAATACAGCAGGAAAACACTCAGCAAAATGTAGAGTTTGACTCACCTAGTGAATTGACGATGGAGAAATTACTTGGAGAAGCAACAGGCAGAAATGCTTCTGATCTACATATTTCTGTTGGTTATCCTCCTATCATTAGGATAGATGGAGAGTTAGTAGCATTAGAGGAAAGTATTCTTAATCCAGAGGATGTGGAAGAGTTAGTATTCTCAGTATTAACAGATGAAAGAAAAGAATTACTGGAAGTAAATAGAGAGATAGATTTTGCATATACTTACGAAGGTTCTCATAATGCTAGATTTAGAGTAAATGCATACTATACGACTAAAACTTTAGCAGCTGCATTTAGAGTTATTCCAACTAGAGTAAGAACTATAGAGGAATTGATGTTACCTCAGATGTATCATCAATTTACGAAGCTTAAACAGGGTTTAATTCTTGTAACAGGACCAACAGGTCATGGGAAAAGTACAACTTTAGCAGCCATGTTGGAGGATATAAATAGGACTAGATTTTGTCATATAATTACAATAGAAGATCCAATAGAGTATATCTTTGAAGGTAAGAAGGCCTTGATAGATCAAAGAGAGATGAATGATGACACACACTCTTGGAAGATAGCATTAAGAAGTGCAATGAGACAAGATCCTGATGTTATTCTTGTAGGTGAAATGAGAGATTATGAGACAATTGCATCTGCGATTACTCTTGCGGAGACGGGTCATTTAGTATTTGCCACTTTGCATACTAACAGTGCAGCTCAGACATTAGATAGGATAGTAGATGTGTTTCCAGAGAATCAACAACAACAGGTTAGAACACAGATAGCAAATACCTTACAGGCAGTAATAGCACAAAGATTGATACCTTTAGAAAAAGGAGGAAGACGAGCAGTATCAGAGATTATGCTTAATAATGCTGCTGTTAAAAATCTCATCAGAGAAGGTAAGATGCATCAGGTAGACAATGTCATAAGGACAAGTGCAGATGTAGGGATGGTGTATTTGGAGAGATCATTGGTAGATCTTGTCAGAGAAGGTGTAATATCAGTACAGACAGCACAGGAGTACTCTGTCCATCCAGAGGAAGTTTTAAGATTATTAAAAACATAATACATGGCAAAGTTTAAATACTCAGCAAGAGATCAACAGGGAAAAGTGATAGAGGGAGATTTGGAAGCAAAAGATCTTTCCTCAGCTACAGATCTTCTTCATGATAGAGGTTTGGTAATTGTTTCCTTAAAAGAGGCCGTAGGGATAGATTGGGAGAAATTATCTGAGATAAATATTGGTGGTATCCCAATGAAAGATAAAGTTATTTTCATGAGACAGATGGCTACTATGGTTGGTGCCGGTCTACCACTGGCTAGGTCATTAGAAATTATGGTACAACAAGCCTCTAATCCTAAGTTTAAGAAAATCTTACAAAATGTTTTAGCCTCTATTCAATCTGGTAAAAGTCTAGCTGATTCTTTTAGAATGGAGGAAGAGGTATTTGATCTAATCACGATTAATCTGATAGAGGCTGGAGAAGAGAGTGGAAACTTAGAAAACATATTAGAAAAGATAGCTGTAGAACTAGAAGAGAAGAATGCCCTTACAAGGAAAATAAAGTCGGCTATGATATATCCAGCCATTATTCTTATAGTAATTATAGCTGTAATAGTACTGATGATGCTTGTCTTAGTCCCTTCTATGGCGGATATATACAAAGATTTTGATGCTGAGCTACCTTTTGCAACAAGATTCCTTATAGGTATGAGCGGTCTTTTTGTTGATTACTGGTGGGTAGTTTTAAGCGTGTTTTTGGTACTTGTTGTAGGTTTTAAGTACTATGTTGATACTCCAAAGGGAAAAAGGAATTTAGATAAGTTACTATTAAAGATTCCTAGTTTTGGTGTCATTATAGCTAAGGTACAGCTTTCACAATTTACTAGAATTCTATCTCTTCTTTTAAGTAGTGGTGTTCCAATAATTAAAGCTATTGAATTAACAGCCAATTCTTTAGGTAATACTATGTTTAGAGAAACCTTAGAAGAAGCAAAAGATGAGGTTGAAAAAGGAGGACCTTTGGCTTTGCCTATTGCCAGAAGTGAGTACTATCCCCTACTGGTTAGTAGTATGATAGCGGTAGGAGAAGAAACAGGTGAGATAGATTCTGTCTTATCTAAGGTAGCTGAGTATTACAAAGAGGAAGTTGATGCGGCTACCAGCAATCTTTCTTCTTTACTAGAACCTGTGTTTTTGATAATAATGGGTCTAGCTATTGGTTTTATAGCTGTAGCTGTATATATGCCTATGTTCCAACTCTCAACGGCGATTGGTTAGAGAGTTGACAAGACTCTTAATGTTGTGTAAATTATATTTAATTAAATTAAACTGTCTTTATATGATGAGAAAAAGAAGTTACAAAGCATTTACATTTGTAGAGATGCTTATTGTTATGGGTATTCTCATAATTCTTATGGTTATTGGCATTGCTGCTGGTAGGTTTGCAATTAATAGAGCTAATAGAGTAGCACATCAGAATGCTGCTGATCAGGTATATCAAACTCTTCAGGCATACTATACAGAGAATAGACAGTTTCCTGAGAAAAACACACTCGATAAGATGTTAAGCGGAACAGGAGGAGGAAGTCAAGATGATGGAGTACTGTTTGAGTATACGGAAGGAGACTTTAAAGGAGGAGCCCCTGCAACTTATTATTATTTTGTCCAAGAGGAAGCAGCTGGTGTAAGGCAGGCAGTTTTGGTTTGTGTAACTTTAGGAGGATATGAGGACGAATTGAAAAGAGGAATATACTGCGCAGGCAATGGATTTAATGATGATGATGTGAAGGTAGGTTCAGCAGATGCTGGATCGTTGTCACATGACTTTATTGAAGAAGAGACATATGAATCTGCTACGAATGATTATTATGACTTAATATTAGAAGCTGAGGGTGCCGATTGGAATGGTAATGGTTGGGGAAAGGAAGCTAGTGGAGGTGCTGGAGAAGGTACTTAAATATAATCATTTTATCTAACCCAAGAAAACTAGACCCCTCTTTGTGAGGGGTTTTTCTTTCTCATATATATCTAAATAATATATAATGAATATATGTTAATCATATATCTATGTATATTCTTTTTAGGAGCATCCTTAGCAAGCTTTTTAAATGCCTCTATTTATCGTGTAGAGAATAAATATAAATACCCTACCATTATTACAGCTAAATCTCACTGTGAGAAGTGTAAAAAAGAACTCTGTTGGTTAGAGTTAATACCTGTAATTGGATACTTAATTATCAAAGGTAGATGCAGAAACTGTAATGAAAAAATAAATATATATTATCCTCTATCTGAGTTTGTTTTAGGATTAATATTCCTTCTTTTCTTTCTTTATAGTATTACCTGGTATTTTTGGATAGTAGCCCTATTCCTCTTCATATTCTCATCATATGATATTAAATACAAAGCAATACCAAAAGATATTGTACATATCTTTCTTTTTCTATCTACCCTACTCTTTTACATTTATATCTTAAATCCTGTAAATCTCTATTTCCCTTTCGTCATTACACTATTTTTAATATTACTAAATCTAATTAAAAAATCATTTGGTATGGGAGATATATTAGTGTTGTTAGGTTTAGGCATATTAATACCTTATCAACAATACATATTTACGTTTTGGGGAGGAATTATAGTTGCCCTACTCTATACCCTCTATCTGTTGTTTAAAGGTGTTAAAAATATTAAAAAAGTTAAAATATCCATGATTCCTTTCTTTTCTTTTTCATTTGTAATCTCTTTAATATATGGATATGAATTGTTTGATATACTACTTAAATTTTTAAAAATATGATAAATTAATAATATGAAAAGGAAATATTTAGCTTTATCATTTGTTGAGATACTGATTGTTCTTGGAGGGTTAATAATACTGAGCTCTATTGGTCTAATAGGGACAAGATATGCCTTGGAAAAGTCTAGAGAGGCTCATTATAAAAGTAACGTTAGACTACTTTATACAGCCTTGGTCAATTTTAAGAATGATTATGGTAGATATCCATTAGTCAATTCCTATGATGGTCCTTATGAACGTAATATTTACAATTTTGAATGTCGCAAAGAAAAAGGTTGCATAGAGAATGAGTTTTTTGCAAATGCCTTAGGATTGAGAGGTGATCGTAGTAAAGCTTTATTATATCCGTATTTTAAAGAGACTTTTGATGGAGGACTTCGAGCTGAATATTATTACCGAGTACAGGAGACAGATGGTCAATTTGCAGTGATATGTGTCTCTTTAGGGGGAATCCCAGGGACAAAAGATGTTGTAGTAGGTTTTTACTGCGAAGGAGATGGTATAGGTATTATTCCTCCTGATAATCCCATTTCTAAAAAAGAAATAGAATGTTCCGGGAAAGTACCTGATAAAGAGTGTAGTATTATATTAGAAGATAAAAGAATGAGTGCCTCAACTTGGAAAAACGGGGCATTCTCTGATTTATAACAATTGAATATGTTTTTGTATTGTGCTAGATTAAGGTATAGCAATTAACAATTACTGCCTTGAAAGACTTTAACTTTAAGAAAAAATATCCTGCTTTTACTCTGTTAGAATTACTAATAGTTATATCTATAATAACTGTTCTTTTAACAATGTCGGTAAGCTCTTTTGGAGGATTAAGAAATACAATGAGAATGAATGAGTATATGTTGAATCTAGAACAAGATATTAGAACTGCACAAAGAACGGCTATGCTTGTGGAGCGAGATCCTACAGAAAATTGGTTGTATGGTATCGGTATAGATTTTAGTGAAATTGGTAATGATGGTGATTATAAAATGTTTAAATGGTGTTCTGCATATCCTGATTATGGCCATATAACAACAAGATCTAATATCCCCGGTTTTATTCCAACTGATTATCCAGAAGGAAATAGAGATCCCTTAAACTCAGATAATGGAAATGGTAAATTACCCATTCCTAATAAAAATATAGATGTCCCTATAGGAGTATGTGAGCAAGAAGGTGGTTTCACCCTTCTTGCAGGTTATGCCAAACCAATGTCTCCTCCTATGTCTAATATAACATTTGGTAGTCAGGTAAGATATGTTCTTTTTGAATCAGTATCTGGGAGAACATTTCTGTACAATGATATCGGAGAAGTACTAAATTATGATAGTGATGGGAATTTAAAAGAGGATGATGTACAACATTTAACAATTAACTTTAAACCCTTAAAAGGTACTGGTAAAACAAGAAAGATATCTGTTATGAATCTATCAGGTAAGATAGATATACATATGACAAATGAAAAATAGATGTAAAAAAATAACATATGAAGCCATAGGATTTGTAGAGGCATTGATAGCTATATTACTAGTAGGAGTAAGCTCTTTGGTACTTCTACAAATAGCTATTAATACATTAAATAGCGCTATTCAAAATGAAGTGATAGATCATATGACACAGTATGCTATGGAAGGAGCTGAGTTGATACGAGAGGCGTATAACAAGCATAAAATGGAAGGGCCCTTAGGAGATGAAGATCCCGAAGAGTCAGAAATGTATTTCCCTCCTGTTGATGGTGATAAAAATTGTTTTGTTATAAATAAAATTGGAGGTGAAGTATATTTTAATAGAGATGAGGATACTGGAGAATTTATAAGGTACAAGAAATCAGAGAGATCAGAATACAGAAATAAAGCTTTAATAGATTTTGAAGATCAAAAAGGCGATTCTAATAAACCTATGGTAAATATAGGCGATCAGTTTTTTAGAATAGTATGTCTAGAGGGCAGTTTAGAGGATGACAAACCATTTCTAGTGACGAGAGTTGTAGTGGGTCAAAGATATTTTGATGAAGGTCTATTTAAAAATGAAGAAGAGCCTTCAGAAGAGGAGGAAGATTCTCCTAAAGGGAAATTATACGGTAATTTCGTGAGAGATTATGAATATCTAACTATAATTAAGAAATGAAGAATTTTGATGAAAGAAAATATGAAGGATTTAGTTTAATAGAGATGTTGTTAACAATAGCTATTATTAGTTTTGTTATGACAATATCTTCTGCTGTTTTAAGTACTTTAATTAGAGTATCTGCTTCTTCTAGTAATAAAATTAGAGCAAGGAATGAATCAGAGTTCGTACTAGAATTGATAAGAAGGACAGTCAGGAATTCTAATCCTAAGGATATTAGTATATTTGATAATAAATCTGGAGAGGGCAAGTTCAGTTCATTTAGATATTATGATCCTAAGGGAAACAAAATGGAAGATGGACATGGTAGTGCGTCTGATATATATGAAGAGTCATTAAAAGAGGGAGAGATAGGAAATGAGATACATTTTAGACCGTATGGATATAAAGATTGGGTATGTATAGGATATTTTATTGCACAGAAAGATAACGAAGGAGATATGGATGATGGTTATCTCTTGATGACTTCTAGATCAGATTTGATATCCAAACATGAAGATTGTTTTGATAACCCACCCTATTTGATAGTGTTAAACTCTCCATACATCAACGTACGAGATTTTAATGTCTTTTATACGGTTTCAGGAGATATGTCCTATTTAGTTAGCTTTGATGTTATCTTAGAGCCTCTAGATTGGTATTTAGGAGGAAATCCTAATTTCATTAGACAGGTAATTCGACAAGGAACTATTTCCACCGAAGGATTAATTTGGTGATCTTTACTAAAAATATGTCTGTTAAATCAAATGTACTTCTAATTATAGAAGATGATTCAAACTTAAGAGAATCATACAAAAAGATTTTAGAAAATGTAGGTTACATCTGTATGACTGCTTCAGATGGATATCAAGGGTTAGATATGCTTAGTAAGAATCTAGGAACAGTAGATCTCGTTTTACTGGATTTAATAATGCCAGGAATTGATGGTCTAGAAGTGTTAAAAGCTGTAAAAGAGAATCCTGAGAAATATGGCACTATCCCTATTGTCGTATTAACAAGTATAGTAAGTGGAACTATTGTGAAAGAAGCATTTTTACATGGTGCGATCTCATATTTAGTTAAAATTGATATAGATGAGAAATCATTAATTAAAGAAGTAAATAAGATTTTAGGTTGAAATAATTATAAATATGTTCAAAAGAGACAAGTTTTCTGCTATATTATATAAGAACTTTAATTTAAATCTGCTCATAAAATGTCAAATCTGCCAGATCATGTAGGAATAGATTTTGGAACACACTCTGTTAAGGCTGTTGAATTGGCTAAAATATTCTCTAATAGGCCAGAATTAATTAATCTAGGTTCCCAGATTACCCCTAAAGGAGTAATAAACAGTGAGGATAAGACTGATAAAAAGAAACTTGTTGATGCTTTGAAAAAACTATTTGGCTCTTCAGGAATAAAGAACAAAAAGATAGTTATGGCACTTCCAGAGTTTTCAGTATTTACAAGATTTCTTGAATTTCCTGGTGTTAAGAAAGAGGAACTAAAAGATGCTGTATATTTTGAAGCAAAGCAGTATATACCGATGCCTTTAAATGAGGTCCAACTTAGCTACGTACCCATAGGCTTTAACAAAGAGAAAAATGCTCCAAAAGTCCTTGTTGTTGCAGCCCCAAGGAAGATTATAGATATATATATTGAGATAGCTGTATCTGCGGGATTAGAATTAATTTCGATTGAAACTGAATCTACAGCGATGGGAAGAGCAATGTATAGGTCAACAGGAAAAAAAGATTTAGTTATGTTAGATTTTGGAGCTAATACTACTGATATGAGTATTCTTTCAGAGGGTAATATGGTGTTCTCACAAAGTATAGCGATAGGTTCAGATTCTTTAACTCAAGCTGTGATTAATAAGTTTAATTTTAATTATCAAAGAGCTGAGGAATTTAAAAGGAGTTATGGCATAGTAGAGAATGTTTTAGAAGGGAAAATATATGAAGTACTCTCCCCTATTTTGGAATCTATAATGGTAGAAGTGAGAAGAGGTATAGAGTTCTATAAAAGTAGAACTTTGTCTGCATCTCCAAAAGATTTTCTCTTAAATGGAGATGGAGCACTACTTCCAGGATTATCAGAGTATGTTTCTAAAAGTCTTTCAGTTAATGCGAGTTTAGCTCAACCTTGGAATAATATCGTTATACCCAATAAATTTAAAGACATAGTAGCCAAAAGTGGAGTATCTTACTCTGTTTCTATTGGTTTGGCTTTGAAAGATGAATAGCCCAGAGGAAATTAAAAAAGAAGAGATAAAGAAAGGAGAGCAGGTAAAAGAGTCTTCAAAGGAAGAAAAATCTGAAAAGGCATCTATTGTTGAGGAAGGAAGTATAAATCTTATCCCTGTTATGAGTGGTGAGGATATAAAGGAGGAGAAAAGAAAAGTGAGAATGAATAAAGCCTCCCTTATTAGTTTACTCTTTCTCTTGGGAGTATCAATAATCGTGATTGGATTCAGTATTATCACTCGTGTCCAGTTAAATTATCAGAAAGAAAAGCTGTTCAAATACGAAGAAGAATTATCTTCTTTTAATCAGATAATAATAGATAATGATCAAATATTAGAAAGAGTAGCACTCTATGATGATGTACAGAAAGATAGATACTCTATCACAAAGGTAGTAAATTACATACAGAGTATACTACTCAAAAGTGTTAACAGCTCTTTCTCATCCTTTGATTTTGCAGGGAGTACAGGTATTAGTTTCAGAGGAGAGACGAGAGATTTAGAAGAACTAGCTAAATTATGGCACCTCTTAGTTAATGATCCGAAATTAGAAAAAGTTCAGTTAAAATCGTTGTCAAAAGGTACAGGTTCTGTTTCATTTGTTTTTGAGGCACATATAATATTAGATGAATTTATTTTGTTAGCTGAAATTTAAACATATGTCTACTAAGAAAGAAGAATTAAAACCCAAAAGAAGAGAAAGAGAATTAGAAGAAATAAGTGAAAAAATAAATGCTTCTAAACTAAAATTCCAAGATATTTTAGTCCCTTTAGTTGTTGGTTTGATATTGGTACTGCTAACTCTTTTTGTTTTCATTCCTATGATTAAATCTACAAAAGAATTTAGATCTGAATATGTAAAAATAAAAGAAAAAGAGGAACAGTTAAAAGAACTGGAGGGCAAATTAAGAAAAATAGATGAAGAAGTTTTACAGCAGGATCTGTTAAGTGCAAAAGAGGTAATACCTAGAAACTTACGCGTTTCTACTTTTGTATACTATATTGATGTTTTAGCAGCTGAAAAAAATCTAACCTCTAGATCTCTATCTGCAGCTGATACACAAGTCACGATTAGACAGACAGGTAAGAGCAAGGAAGATAGTAGAACATATCTAGGTGTTAGCTCTCCTTTAACCTATTCAGGTTCTTTGGAAAACATTTTATCTTTTCTGGATACTCTTGATACAGCTTCGCCATATATTATTTCTGTTCACAATGTAGCACTAAGAGGGTCTGGACAAGATTGGAAAGTAACTATGAGCGTAAGGGGATACTATGTTCCTGAAGATGAGATTAAAAAAGTAGACCTATATGTCTCATTTAAAGAGTACACCACCTACAAGGATATCGTAGAGATTTTTAGAGAAAAAAGAGAACAGTTAAAGAGATAGAATATTAAAGTTCTTCGTCTATCAGTATATCTTCATCGCCTCCTATCTCTTGCTCTTGGATGTCATCTCTTCCTTCAGGTCTATCATCCTTTATCAAAACCTTAACTCTCTTGTCATTTCGGATAGCGTTTATAGTGATTAAATCTCTAATCGCATTTATAGTTCTCCCTCTCCTTCCGATAACAACGCCTTTATCAGTCTCGTCAACGTCTATTGTCAAAATAGTAAGGCCAGGGAAATCTACGCTTTCTCTCTCATCTATTTTGACACTATCTGGATTATTTACTATTGATTTAACAATATGCTCTAGTAACTCTTTCATCTTCTTTAGGTTAAAATATATTATTAAAATATTATACTACTCTTTCTTCTCTTTTGTCTTCTTCTTTGTACTCGGTTTGGTAGAGCCTTTTTTAAGCTCTTTTAAAATACCTTCTTTTACTAGATATTGAGCAACAGTATCAGAGGGCTGTGCCCCTTTAGAAAGCCAGTACTCCACTCTATCTTTTTTGAAGTCAAATACGGTAGGCTTTAATCTAGGATTGTAGTAACCTATTTCCTCAATAGTTTTCCCATCTCTAGGTTTACTAGATTCTATAACAACAATTCTATAATGAGGTTGTCCTCTTCTACCTGTTCTTTTTAGTCTTATTCTTAACATAGCGTTGAATTCTATCAAATCAAATACTTTTATTCAAGAAAAGCCTACCCTTTTCTATATTTTTTATAGCTTTTTGAGCGGCATCTTCTTCCGCTTTCTGCTTACTAGCACCATATCCTTTGCAAGAGAACTTATCTCCTATCTTTAGCGCTACGGTAAAATATTTTTCATGGTCTGGACCTTTCTCTTCTACAACTTCATAAGTTGGTGTTATCTTGTATTTTGCCTGTATCAATTCTTGGATCTTGGTTTTTGGATCTATAAATAATTCGTTTTTTACAATAAAGTCTAACTGTTTTAATACTGTCCTCTCTACAAAATTGGTACACTCCTCTAATCCTCTATCTAAATATATTGCACCTAAGATAGCTTCATATGCGTTTGCAAGAAGGTAATCTTTATCTCTTCCTCCTGAATCTTCCTCTCCTTTTGACATGAGTAAGTATTTCCCGACATCTAGTCTTCTTGATTCTTCTGCTAAGCTTTCAGTTCTTACTAAAGCAGATCTTATACCAGTAAGTTCTCCTTCAGCCCTATCAGGATAGATGTTAAATAGTTTGGATGAGATAATTAATTCTAAAACAGCATCTCCTAAAAACTCTAATCTTTCATTATTCTTAAGCCCTATTCCTCTGTTTTCATTTAAAAAGGATCTATGAGTTAAAGCTCTGTTTAGTAGTTCTTTATTATTAAACTGTATGCCTAGTTTTTTCTCTATATTATTCATCTTTCTCTTCTTCATATATTGCTCCTAAAACTCCATTTACAAATTTAGAGCTAACCTCTCCTCCAAAATCTCTAGCAACCTCAATAGCTTCATCAATTGCTACCTTAGGAGGAGTAATTTTTGCCTGGAAACCTTCATATATTGCTATCCTTAATATTTGCAAATCAACTAATTTCATCTGTTCCACAGGCCATTGAGGAGCATATTTAATAATTATTTTGTTAATAGATTCTGTATTTTCTAGTACGCCATCTACGAGTTTTTTATACAATTCTTTATCATACTCATTTGTTTCATTTATTTCTAAAAGCTCCTTAACTGGGATACTATCCTTTGGGAGGTCTTTTACATAGAAGAATCTAGAGAAGAGCTCTTGTAGAGCAAGAATTCTTGCTTGGTGTCTTGGATCGGTAGATCTTTTCATGTTTTATTTCTCTTGCTTATTATAATATCCACAATAGCTACATTCAAAGTGACTTCTTTTTACATTTCCACACTTTGGGCATTTAGAAGCTCCTGTTATCTTTATAGCATTATGTGCTCTTCTTCTGTTTTTTCTTCCTTTTGAGATTTTTCTTTTAGGTAATGCTCCCATTTCTCTCTCCTAACATATTAAAACTTTGAGATTATATGTAATATACAGGCTTTTGACAAGTTAAATAATCCAACTCTCTTTTATATTAATCTCTTCTCCTGGAGTAATCTCTTGCTCTATTATACCTTTTGCTAACTGTCCTTCTATTTTATCTTGTATATATCTCTTTATGGGTCTTGCACCCATTCCAGGTTCATTGCTTTTGTTTGCAATTAACATAGGGATCTGCTCAGACCATGTGATAATGATATCTTTTTTAGCAAGTCTCTGTTTTAATTCTTCTAGTAATAGTATTGCTATTTGTGTTAAGTTATTTAAGTTGTGTGGAGTAAATACTATTAATTTATCAAATCTATTAATTAGTTCTGGTTTAAGTACTTGTCTTATTTCTAGTAAAACTCTATTTTCTGCCTCTTCCCATAATGAGTGATCTTTCTCTAAAGTTTCTAAAAGCATTTTACTCCCTATATTACTTGTACATACAATTATGCAATTAGTGAAATCAACAGTTTCTCCGTTACTGTTAGTTAATCTCCCTTCATCAAATAGCTGTAAGAAAAGATCTAATATATTGGGATGTGCCTTCTCTATTTCATCAAAAAGGACAACTGTATGAGGATTCCTCTTTACTCTATCTAGAAGAGTTATTGGAGTTTGTCCAAATTCCGAAGAAGAAACACCTAAGAACTTCTGAATACTTTGGATTTCTTGATATTCTGACATATCAACTTTTATAATAGTATCTTTTCCTCCAAAATATTCCTCTCCTACTGTTTTTGCTAGATGAGTTTTACCAACACCTGTAGGGCCAACAAAGAGAAACACACCAATTGGTTTCTCAGGGTTTCTAATGTCTGCCCTTGCCCTTCTTAGTGCTTCCGATAGTGCAATAACTGCCTCTTCTTGTCCGATAACTTTACTTTTAATATTTCCTTCTAGCTTTTGTAGCATATTACTTTCTTCTTGATCAATAGCGGTAATATTGATATTTTTCTGTAAAGATATATATTTGGAAACGTGTTCTGCAGTAATAGTCCTAATATTATTTGATTGTGCCCAAGAGCATGTTGCTTCTATAGTTTGTACTGCACTACTTGGTAATTTTCTTTCTTTAATATATCTTTGAGAAAATTCAACAGAGGCAAAAAGAGCAGGAAAAGTTATGAAGCAATCAAAATTTTTCTCTAACGAAGGTATCTTACTTTCTAAAATAATCAAAGTGTCTTTAGGAGTAACTTCCTTTACTTCAATATTGGTAAAGCTCTGTCTTAAAGATTCACTTGTGTAGAAATATCTCTTGTAATCTGAGTAGTTTGTAGTACCAACTATTGGAAACTTACTATTTATTATGTAGGGCATTAACATGGCAGCTATGGAGTGGTTTGATTCTTGTGCTTTGGTAGGTATTAATTCTTGAATTTCGTCAATGTAAAGTATGGTATTCCCAGCTTTTTCTAGCTCTGAAAAAGTTTTCATTATTATTTCTTCTAGATTTTTCTGCTTTTTAGAGTAAGCTATTAGCCCATTTAGATTAAGTTCAAGGATTCTCTTTTTCTCCAGTTGTTGTGGAACATTACCAGAGTTTATTCTTTGTGCAAGACCTAAGATTAAACTTGATTTACCAACACCGGGCTCTCCAATTAACAAAGCATTTCTGTTTGACAACTTTCCTAAGGAAGATACTAAGGCATCCACTTCTTCATCATGCCCTATGCCGAAAATATCTTTAGATCTTGCTACTTTCTCGTTAACATCTTCACTGAAATGGCTCAATACAAAAGTATAACCATAGATCCAATTTCTCATAACACCTCCTTTTCTGTAGTAATTAATATTTGGATCTAAGTATTTAGTTCGTTTCTGTCTTTTAACCAATTCATTACTGTAAATACATATCTCTCTTAAGATATCAATTGTTAGAGAATTTTGTCGCAAGTATTTTTCTAACACAGGAAATGTCTTTGTTATCGCTAAGAAGAGATGTTGAGGCTGTATTTCTGTGCTTTCGGTTAAGAGGGCTTCCTGTAAAGCGTAGGTCAATATGCTACATAATGAGTTTGTTGGGTAGTCTTTTACATGATCCTTATCTACCCCTGATTCTTTTATACTCTCTACGGTAATATTAACTCCAGTTCTTCGTATAATTTGCTTTACTTCATAACTATTTTCGATTAAATAGTAGTAGAGATTTAGTGTTTTAAAGGTATCTTGTTCTGTAAAGAGGCAAAGTAATTCTAAAGTTTCCTCTGTAAGAAAACTTACCGTTTCAAGATGTGAATATCTACCAAATTTAAAACCACTGTTCTTTATCTCATCTATCTCTTTTTGAGGAATAGTTAGGGCTTTAGGAAGCTTAATGGGATGACTTCTGTTTGCATAGAAATCATGCCAAAGAATCATTGTACTTAAGGTGGAAATACCAAAAAGAGAATTCACAAATCCTTTATCTAAAATTGCTAGGATAGTTGGGAAAGAATCAAGCAGAGAGATATATTTAAGAAATAGTAGAAAAGAGATAAAGAGGCCAGGTATTAGCAATATGTTAGCTATTATCCTTGTAATATCATTAAATTTCTTGTATCGCAGGAAATTTGTTAAAAGGGCTTTAATTTGAGATACAGATATACTAAAAAAGTGATCTCTAGTTAAAACAAATACAGACTCTCCATCCTTTTCAAAAACAGGAAAACTTTTCTCAATCATACCGAACTTAGATTTATCTTTCTGATGGTATCCAATAACTGTTTTTTTATTTGTTTCTAAATCTAATGCCATTTTAAAAAAGAGATATTATAATAAATAGTAGGGATGCAATAGGTAAAATTAACCAAATTAAAAAGATTAATATGTAAGAAATCATACTTATTACATAGAGAGCAATGGCAAGAGGTAAGTAGAGAATTTTCATTAATATTCCAAACAGATACCCTATTAATGAATAATCTCTATGCCAAGGAACAAAAAAGTGTTTAATTAGCAAAGAGATAGAGAACTGATCATCTATAACTATGCTTAGACGCAATAATCGCCTTAAATGCCAAACAGGCATCTTTATATACCACCATCTTAGGAAATCTTGAATACTAAAGAAAAATATAGTTGCAAAAGAATCAACCTTTATTTCATTTAATAATTGCTGTCCTGAATTATCAATTAATTTGTTTTCACTCTTCATTTTGGGCAGATTTAATCTACTTATTAAGTTTATTTTAAAACGATTCTGTATGCAAGTATTAAAGCGTATATGATAAAATTAACACCGATGAATATTTATGAAAAAATTAAGTCAAAGAAGGGATATATAACGGCATTGGCACCTATGGAAGGGGTTACAGATTCAGTTTTTAGACAGGTACTGTGTGAAATAGGTAGGCCAGATCTGTTTTTTACAGAGTTTCTTAATGTAGAAGGATTCTGCTCAGAAGGAAAAGAGAAACTTCTTCATAGAGTAAAATTTTCAAGAAAAGAAAAGCCAATAGTAGTACAACTTTGGGGAAATACCCCAGAGTATTATACAGAAACTGTAAGATATGTAAAAAAACTAAAACCAGATGGTATTGATATAAATATTGGTTGCTCTGTTAGAAATGTACTTTCACAGACAAGTGGTTCGGCATTAATAAAAGAAAAAGACTTAGTAAGTGAAATAATATCTGTAGTTAAGCAAGAGGCAGGAGAGTTACCTGTTAGTGTAAAGACTAGGTTAGGTTATGACAAAGTGGATATTGAGGATTGGATTGGATTTTTGTTAAGACAAGACTTAGATATGATAACTATCCATGGGAGAATATCAAAAGAGGGATATGCTGTTCCTGCTAAATGGGATGAGATAGCTAAATGTGTTAAATTAAGAGATAAGGTCTCCCCTACTACATTAATAATTGGTAATGGAGATATTAAAAGCATTCAACAGGGAGAACGGTATGTTAAGAAGTATGGAGTTGATGGTTTTATGGTCGCACGAGAGGTCCTGATTAATCCGTGGGTATTTAGTAATAAGCTGCAGATTGATAAAGAAGAAAGAATTAAGGTATTGATTAAACATCTTAAACTTTTTGAAAAAACATGGGAAGGTAAGAAGCCATTTAATACTCAAAAGAAATATATTAAATCATATATTAAAGGATTTGATGGTGCTAATGAATTAAGAAAAATCTTAATGGATAGTACTTCTAGTGATGATATAATTTCTCTATGGTAGATATTAAGTATTCTCAGAATTTTTATCTAAATAAAACAAACTTAGAAAAACTTTTCAAAGTGTCAGGTATTGATTCTAATGATACAGTCCTTGATATCGGTGCAGGAACAGGTGTAATAACGGAAGGATTATCTAAATATGCTAAGTTAGTAATAGCTTATGAATTAGATGATAGGTACTTTAAACAGTTAAAAGACAAGTTTCAGAATAATCCTAATATATTACTAATAAAAAAAGATTTCTTAAATACAGAATTACCTAAAAAAGATTTTAAGATATTTGCTAATATCCCTTTCTTCATTACATCGGATATTGTTAATAAAATAACGGATGTAGATTCAGGTCTCAGAGAGGCTTTTCTTTTTGTACAAAAGGAATCAGCACAGAGATATATAGGGAAGCCTAATAATACGCAAATAGCTACAATATTATCATTTATGTTTGAAAGTAATATTATAGAAGAATTCAGAAGAAAAGATTTCAATCCAATACCCAAGGTAGATATTGTTTTACTCTGTATTAAGAAAAAAGATGTTGATAAGAAGGATTATGTATTGTACAGAGATTTTGTAACATATGTCTTTAATCAGAGGAATAGTTTCGTGGGAGATACTTTTAAAAAGATTTTTACATACAAACAGTTAAGATATATTAATGAATATATTAAGAGAAATAACTACTCTAAACCTACTGATATCCCATTGGATTACTACACGGTCTTATTTGAAAAGTTTAAAGTTAATGGAGATAGGTATATTGATAAAGTTAGAGATTACTATTCAAAGCACTTAAAACAGCATTCTAAAAGAGAAAAAGTACATAGGACTAGGACATGATAATGTTATGTTGATTCTATTCCTTTGTTGAATGATCTTCTATATCTAGCAACAAATCATCTTCTTCTCTGTCATTATTAAACCTGTATTCTTTCTCTGTAATATCTTCCTTATAGCCTAGAGAACCTATTAGAAGAGCGATTTTGTTTAACCTTTCTTTGTCTTTTTTGGATACTGGTTTAAAAGCCTTAATTACTAAAGTTATCTCGTATGATTTCTTGTTATTAGTAAAGTGAGTAAAGAACATAGGTTATAAAGGATAATAATTTATGCTTTATTATACTATTTGTTCGAGGGAATGGTGGGTGATACAGGACTTGAACCTGTGACCTTCACAATGTCAATGTGATGCTCTAGCCAGCTGAGCTAATCACCCCTATATAGCAGTAAGAATTATATTTCCTTTACAAACCTTTTTCAACCTGTATATAATAATTTTGCTATGAAGAAAAAAGAACTATCAAAAGAAAAAAAGAAATTCCTTAAGGAAGTCTTTGATAGGACAATGGATGAGTACAGTGAAACTGTAATAAAATTACAACATGCTTAACATGGATATCAGTAAGGAAGAGTTAGAATATATAGCAAAACTGTTTAGTAGATATATGAAAGAGGAGCAGTATGATAATAGCTCTGCATATGAGGTAAGAAACTTAGGTAAATTAGAAAGTTCAATAGTACAGCCATTTCAACAGATAGGAGGACAGGATCTCTACCCTACTTTAGTATCTAAAGCATCTATGTTGTATTACTTCTGTATTAAAAATCATCCTTTCGAAGATGGGAATAAAAGGATGGCTATATTTGCACTAATAATATATTTGGCAAAAAATGGATATTGGTTAGAAACAACTAATGAAGAGATATTTGATATTACCGTATATACAGCGGCTAGTAGTATGAAAGACAAAGATGAAACTGTTAAAAGAATAGAAGAGTTTGTACAGGATAGTATAGTTGAATACTAATAGTTTTGCTTTTTTCTAGGTTTAAGATCTTTTGGATTAACAAAGCTCAAATTCTTGATATTATGTCCTTTGATATTCTGTTCTGCATCTCTGATAAGTTGTGGAGCCATATGTAGAACTTGAGAGAATATGGATAAATGATCTTTATCTTTTTTGACAGGAATTAATACTATGCTGTTTATAGAGCCACTTATAAAATATACTTTTTGAGAAGGAGTTTCTTGTTTTAGGTTAACATTTACATATTCATGTATTTCTTTGATATCATCTCTATCTGTAAATTTAGCAGAGTCTATTCTTAGTGATTTGACACCTAAAAATTTTTGGTAATTGAGTTGTAACATGAAAGAATCTATCTCTTTAGGGGTAACAGTACTTTCTATTTCTTCTTCATAAAGATCCCATTCATCTGCATTGAAATATACCTGATTTATAGCAGTTAATATTGTTTGGTACGGTACTTCGACAATCTCTTTGTTTATTTCGGTAGAGTCATCATATTTAAAATAGCTTTCCATATCTGGAGTATTATAAAATTTATTATCTCTTTCTTATTACCTTATCAATAAGACCGTATGTTTGTGCTTCTTTCGCAGTAAAATATTTGTCCCTATCTGCATCTTTTTCTATTTGTGATACAGATTTTCCACTTCTCTTAGAAAGAATCTTGTACAGAGATTCTCTTGTTTTAATAATTTCCTCTGCCTCTATTGCAATATCACTAGCTTGACCAGTAACGCCTCCAAGAGGTTGGTGGATGTGAATCTTACTGTGAGGGAGGGCAAACCTTTTACCTTTAGTCCCATTTGCTAAAAGTACTGTTCCCATAGAAGCTGCTAATCCTACAGCTATAGTAGAAATATCACATTTAATATAATTCATAGTATCTAAAATAGCCATACCAGCAGTTACCTCTCCTCCATATGAATTGATAAACATCTGAATATCTTCTTCAGAATTCTCTTTCTCCAAAAACAGTAATTGAGCGATTACAGTATTTGCCATATCAGTTCTTATCTGTCCACTAACAAATACGATCCTATCCTTAAGGAGTCTAGAGTATATATCATATGCTCTCTCTCCTCCTCTCTCTTTTTCAATAACAGTAGGTATTAAAATCATAGTAAAGAATAGATAAAGTTATTTTTCCTCAGTCTTTTTTACTTCCTCTTTTTCTTTTAGTACTTCATTCATAAATAATTGAAATGCTTTTTCTTTCAATTCAATCCCTTTTATATATTCCTTCCACTGCTCATTTTCAAATATTGTGAAATCTGTATCATCAGGAGCACCTTTTTTAATTTCCTCTACTCTACTATTAAGTTCTTCATCTGTAATCTTTAAATCTTTCTCTTTAATATATGTCTTAAGGAAGACATCTGTTTCAAGAGCTTGCTTTGCATCTGCAAGCCATAGCTCTCTCATTTTATCAATAGTGATGTTACTGGATTTAAGAAACTGATCTATATCTGTTCCTCTTTTTTGCATATCAGTTATGAAGGCTCTTTCTCTTTCTTCAGCTTCAAACTGAATAGCAGGTTGGGGGATTTCAATATTTGAAATATCAATAGCTTGTTTTAATGCATCATCTTCTAATTTATGTCTTAACATATGCTCTTTCTGTTTCTTAAGAGCATCTTTTAAGTGATTCTTTAACTCATCTAAGTTTTTAACATCATTCTCAAGTTTCAGAAGTTTAATAATCTCCTTTGCCCATTTCTCATTTATTTCTTTCTCCTTGGTCTGTTGATTATCTCTAATGTTTTCTAATGCCTGATCTATCTCTTCTTTCTTAATGGTAACTTTCTCCTTCTCAAGTTTGATTTTTTTAAGATCTCCTATTTTAAATTCAGGCATAACAGTAATATTTACAGTAAATTCTAAATCTTTCTGTTCTTCTAAATTAGGGAAATCTTTGTATTCGGGAGGTGCTATTGGTTGGATATCTTCCTTCTCTATGGCTTCTATAATTACTTTTGGGATTAATTTCTCAAAAGCTTGCATTTTTAAAGTTCCACCTACCTGTGGTTCAACCATATCTGATGGTACTTTCCCTTTTCTGAAGCCTTTAATGTCGGTCTTAGTTAATTCTTCTCCTAACAGTTTTTGATACTCTTTCCTAAATTCTTCTTGAGGAATGGTTATTTTAAACTCTACGGTATCTTTTGTTATGTTTTTTTTAGTATAAAAGTCGGACATGAAATATATTCTTACTATTTAAATAATGCGCCAAAGTCTACACTTTTTTGTATAGTTTGTCTAGTTTTCCAATTATCAGTAAGCGTTTCTCGGATGTCCATAGTGGAGTACAGGTTATCAATGTTAACCTAAAATCATTACTTTCTTTTATTGCACTCATATCATTTGGTTCGTTCTCTATTATATCTGTTACAATATACGTATATTCTCCGTAATCATCTGTTATTACTATTCTCTCCCCTACTCTTGTTTGATCTAAGTTAAAGAAAGTATTTTTACTAGGAGGCAACTCCATAAACCTATGGCCTATTACAACAACATTTCCTTTCTGCCCAGGGAATGGAGATATCGGAAAATGCCAAAATCCTTCATCCATTCTTAATGATGATTCCCCTTGTAATATCCTTCCTTCAATATTTAATCTTTCTATTTTTAATACTGTGTCTATATCCTCTAATATTTTTTCTTCTAGGGTAATTTCGTGATTTTTAAGAGATTCCTCTATTGATGTATATCCTAGAACACGCTCTTCATAGTTCTCTTTACTAGGAGATATTTGAGTTAAGATGGATATCGTTGTTTCTTTGGATAGTGCTTGAAAGTTTAATGAGTTTAAAGCTGTAAGGATATCATTATAGTTAGGATATATTAGGAAGAAAAAAACAGGACCTAGTATTAATAGTATTAAGAAAAGTGTTATTGCTATTTTTGTTGTCTTTCTCATATTACCTTGCCATTTTACATCTTTTTGGCAATAGTTGCATTATTTGAAAAATTATATTATCCTAAATCAGAAAGTATATAAATTTTAATATAGGTTAAAGTGGCTAAGAAAAAGAACAAAACTGTTAAGAAGGATAGTACTAAGAAATTGAAAAAAGAAAGTATGGTAAAAAAAGTCGAGATAAAGGAGCCCAAGGATCAAGAAAAATTATCAAGGGTAGTTGGTGGAATGTTCATATTTTTAGGAATACTATTAATATCATACGGAATCTTTTCCTTTATTAAATTTAACAAGACCCCTGAATTAGATGAGACTCTAGATTTACCCTCTTTAGCAGGTACAGAAATGTTAACTAGTGCGGAAGAAATAACGATTAGAGGTACAGCTACTGATTTTGATCAGGTTTTTGTGTACGTAGATAATGATGAAGTTGCTAGAGTAAAAGTAGCAGATGATTTTACATTTGAATATCTATACTCTGTTGAGCAGGAAGGGAAATATGCTGTTTCTGTCGCAGGTGTAAAGGGTTTTCCCAAAAGATATATATCATCTCAATCTGATATGAGAATCATAGAAGTTGATTGGACACCACCAGAGTTGGTTGATTTGCAGTATCCTGTTGAGGTAGGAACAGAGACATTTACAGTAGTAGGTATGGTAGAACCTAACTGTGAAGCTACATTAAGAAGAGGAACAGATAAATATGTTGGCAACTGTGATGAACAAGGAAACTTTAAAATAGAGGGCATTGTATTGGAGGATGATGGTCCTAACATATTTACTCTAGAAATAGCAGATGAAGCAGGAAATATTATAGAGATAGAGGAGAAAGTAAAAGTCATCTATTCTATGGAGAGTGATGTAGATGGTAATGCAGTATTTGATGAACTTCCAGTTGCATCTGGAGAGCTAGAGGCGGCAATGAAAGTAATTAAGGAGAATAATTTAATGGTACTGTTTGGAATAATTGCTTTAGCAGCCCTTATGTTTAGCTCTATGTTTGTATTGGTAAAATATAAAGGTAGAGAGTAAGGAAATTTAAATACAAGATTTGTACTAAGAATACTCTTACGTATATCCAAGTAGAAAGTTAGTTGATATAATAAGCATATAACTTTATGTTTCAATATATGCCTAAAGTATACTCAGTTAAAGGTAGTGAGGTGCAAAATCAGAAAAAAGAAAAACTTACAATAGATTTTTCAGGGAAGCTGATGTTTTTCATACTACTGATTTTAGCCTTTATATTTTTTGCAAAACAGTTAATTACCATTATACTCTTCCTTTTCTTTGGTTTTGTTATTATGTCTGCTATCCGCCCTATTGTTAATTGGTTAAGAAAAAAAAGATTGTCAAAAGGTCTTTCAATAGCTTTAGCATACCTCTCAACTTTTTTGATAGTATCTACAGGATTAGTATTAGTTTTTGCACCATTTCTTAATCAATTATCTGGACTTGTAGTTATGATTCCTAATTGGATCACTACGGCCTTAGACTCAATAGAAGATTTTAAAATATTAGGATATTCGGTAGATTTTGATACAGTTACCCAATATGTAGGTGAGATGTTGAAAGATTTCTCTGTCGCTACAAATGTAAAAAACGTAGCTTCTTTTGTTTTAGAATTCTTTAGTTGGGGAGTATTCCTAGTTACCTCCGTTATATTTTCAATATATTTAGTATCTGAATATGACTCTTTTGCAGATATTCTTCTGATTAGGATAGTATCAGATGAAAAACGACAAAGGGTTGGGAAATTAGTTTCTGATATAGAGAAGAAGCTAGGCAGTTGGGTCTTAGGTCAAGCTATGATTAGCTCTATAACTGCAGCATACACAGGTATCCTTTTAAGTATATTAGGTGTCCCCTTTGCTCTCCCATTAGCTATATTCTCAGGATTTGTAGATGTAATCCCTAGTCTAGGCAGTACATTGTCAGGTATAGCAATGTCTGTTGTAGCCTTACTAACAGTTGGTCCTGTTAAAGCTGTAATTCTCCTTATTTGTTTTATGATATATCAACAGATTCAAAACAATTTAATCATACCTAAGCTAATGGGAAATGCAGTTGGACTTAAACCCATTATTGTACTATTAGGAGTAATAATATTTTTAACATTCTTTGGTTTTGTAGGTGCCTTTATGGCTGTACCTTTAATGTTAATATTTAAAATAGTCTATGAATTTTATATAGACTTGCAAAAACTTGAGGCGAAAGGTATTGTTTAGTACGAAAAGATAAATTTTTTACTGTCCTATTTAAAATGCAAGATACTGCCACAAAAAAGGATTCACTCTTCTTTTTTGAAGATTACTCAACAAAAGATCTAAATGAAAACAAAGTGGGTAGAAAAGGTTTAAGTCTTTTCCAGTTAAAAGATATGGATGTTCCAGTCCCAGAGTTTTTTGTGATATCAAGTGATGTTTTTGTAGATCTGTGTTTTGCTACTCTAGAGTCTGAGCAGAAAAAACTTTTGGCAAAAGGAAGAAATCCAGAGACAGAAGAGGTAGAAGCAGTTTTACAGAAAGGAGAATTTTCAAAAGAAGTAGAGGAGGAAATACTTAGTGCATATACTAGGCTCTCAGGTTTTACAGATGCTTGGGTTTCTGTGAGATCTTCTGTAGTTTTCCCAGAAAATGAGAAAGTTTCTTTTACAGGAGTTTTCTCTACTGAGCTTAATGTTAGAAAGTTTGACCAATTAAAATCTGCAATCAAAAGGGTCTATGCATCTATGTTTTGTGATGATGTTGTAGCATATGCTTCTAAAATGAGAGTAAATTTAACTGATGTTAAAATGGCTGTTGTAGTTCAGAAAATGGTCCAGTCAGAGATATCTGGAGTTGTATTTACAACTGACCCAATTACTCAGGATTCTAGTAAGTTGAGTGTAGAGGCAGTATTTGGTTTGGGAGACGTAATCTCCTTAGGAGAGATTACTCCTGATTCATATGTTCTTAACAAGAAAGATTTAACTGTAGTAGAAAAACACATCTCACCACAGGAGTGGATGAAAGTAAGAACCATGGGCTCTAGTACAAGAAGAGGTAATGTAGAAAGGATAAAGATATCAAGCAATTGGAGTCATAGGCAGAAGCTTTCGGATAAGGATATGGAAGAAATAGCTAAGATAGCTTTAATTGTAGAAAATAAATCAAGATTAATACAGAATTTAGAGTGGGTTCTTTCAGGAGGTAAATTTTGGATTCTTCAGAACAAACCTCTCTATGATTCTGCTGTATATGATACTACTACTTCTCTTGGAGCAGATGTTGCTGTTAAAACGCTTAGAGAGTTAGTAAAAGGTTTTGTTGAGAAATATAAAGGAGAAAGGATGCTTGTATCACAGGCTGTCTCGGATGCTAAGAAAATGGTAAAAAGAAGCAGTAAAGATGAATCAGCGAGAAAGCTGGAAAAATTGATACTTTCTGCAAAAAAAGAAACACATGAAGAGCCTAAAGAGACCACCCAAGAAGACCATATTGTATCTGGTATCGGAGCTAGTTTTGGTACTACCGTAGGAAGAGTAACTGTCGTAGACTCACCAGTAGACAAGAAGTTTACAAAAGAAGATATTCTCCTTATCAAAAGATTCTCTTCTGAGATGGAATCTATGATAATAGCTTCGGGAGGTGTAATTATGGATACGGGTGGTATTACTAGTGATACAGCAATTCTTTGTAGAGAGTTTGGTATCCCAGCAATAGTTGGTACTGGTACAGCGTCAGAAGTATTAAAGAATGGAGATGTGGTAAGAATAGATGGAAATTCAGGAACGGTTTATAGAGCTGAGGAAAAGAAAAACAAAGAAGATATACATCCTGTTGTTGAGGCATACAGTAAGGAAGAACTAGTAGGAGTTGTATCAGAGGAAAAAGAGGAAGAGCAAAAATCTGTGGAAGAAAAAATTCCTCCTAAAGACTCTACCCTACCCCCAACCGCTACTAAAGTTTTTAGTATGACAAATCTAAAACCAAAGGAACTTTTCAATTTTGTAGGTAATTCACATGGGATTGTATATGTAGATATGGATAAGATAATGATAGAGAATGGCCGACATATCATGGCCTATGTGGAAGATAAGACATTTGTAGAATATTCTAAGGAGATATCAGAAAAGATTTTAAGATATACAGAGCTAGCACAGGGTAACGAAGTCATTCTTTCAATTGGATCACAAAAAGTTAAGGATTTTAGAGCTTTGACTAAAGGGAAAACTTATGAAGATGAATCTCTCTCAGATAATATGTATGGAGCAGCTCATTACATTAATAATCTTCCAATGCTTAAAAGAGTTGTAAAAATAGTAAAAAGAGTAAGGAATGTTTACAAGAAAAGAAATGTTTCCATAGGGTTACACTCTCCCATGAATGGCGATGTTATGAAAGAATTTAAGAAACAGCTATCTGGTGAGAAGTTAAGAAGGACGTCTACATTTAAAATATATCCGATATTAGATAATCCTACAGAGATAATATTAACCGATGAAATTGTAGCTAGTAAAGTAGATGGTTTAATCTTAAATATGCCTAGAATAGTGAGACAGATGCAAGGTTTTGATTTTGACGATAGAGATGCTAAATACGATATGACAAAAAACAATGTATTTAAAGTCCTAGATAATGTGCTTGAGGGAATTAATACTAAAACTGAGAATATAATCGTAATTATTGAGAACAGTAAGCCATTACTTAAATACTGTGTACAGGCAGGAGTGTATGGAGTATCAGTATATGCAGAGGATATTGCAGAAACAAGAAAGGTAGTATCAGAAGAAGAAGGTAAGCTAATTCTAGGTAAGTAACCTGTAGTACAAAAAAGTTTTTTCATGATATACTTTTTCAATGAGCGAGACACCTATGATGAAACAATATTTGGGTTTCAAAAGACAGTACCCAGATAAAATAGTGCTCTTTAGAATGGGAGATTTTTTTGAAACATTTGGAGAAGATGCTAAAACAGCATCTAAGATTTTGAATATCACATTAACTAAAAGAGATAGGAAAAAGGATGCTACCCTACTTGCAGGTTTTCCTCACAAAGCGATTGATCAGTATCTACCTAAACTAATAAAAGCTGGGCAGTGTGTGGTAGTAGTAGATCAATTAGAAGATCCTAAGTTCTCTAAAGGTATTGTAAAAAGAGGTGTTACAAGGATAGTCACACCAGGGACATTAGATGGAGAGCAGGCAAGTGATATTAAAGACTCCTATCTTTGTTCAATATATACGGAGAAGAAAAACAGTAGCATATCTCTTTGTGATCTCTCTACAGGTAAGTTTCTCTTAATGAGTAGTCAGAATAGCAAGAACTTTGTAAAGGATGTTATTTCAACGTATACCCCTGTTGAGATATTACTATTAGAAGGAGATGAAGAGGTAGATATTGATAGTATCCCTGTTCAGTTTGTACAGAAAGGATTAAAGAACAGAGAGTATTCATTAGAGATTATTAAAAAATTCTTTGATATTAAAAACAGTAATGCTATTGGCATTGAAAGCGATTCTGTAGATCTGATATCAGTGGCAATGATAGTTGAATATATAGAGGAGACACAGCTGATGGATCCTAAGCATGTTCAGAAACCTAACAGAGTTAATTTAAACAAAACGATGGTGTTAGATAGCTCTACCATTAGAAATCTTGAAATAGTATCAAATCTCTATACAGGAGATATAGAGTATTCACTCTTTGGAATTATTGATAAAACCAAAACACCCATGGGAAAAAGAATGCTCTACTCTTGGTTGTTAAAACCTTTAATAGAAAGAAAGGATATAGAAGAGAGATTAGACTTTGTCGAGAAACTCCATAAAAATCAGAGTTGTATGAATTTAATTTTGGAGAAATTAGATGATATTAATGATATCGAAAGAATTGTGGGAAAGATAGGTTTGAATAGAGTAAATGCAAGAGATATGAAAGCTTTAGAACTATCCCTACTCTCTTCATTGGAGATATTAGAGATATTAGAAAAAGAGATAGGTGTAAAATACAAAGAGATAAATAGGAAGTTTCTAAAGAATATTATAGATAAAATATCCAAAACGGTAATCGAAGATCCTCCTACTACAATAATGGAAGGAGGGATAATTAGGGAAGGATATAACAAAGAGGTTGATGAATTAAGAGAATTATCCAGTGATAATAAAAGTTGGATAAAAGAGTTTGAATTAGAAGAGAAAAAAAGAACAGGAATCTCTTCATTAAAAGTTTCCTTTAATAAAGTATTTGGATATTACATAGAGGTAACGAAGACGCATCAAGATAAAGTACCAGAGAGGTATATTAGAAAGCAGACCCTCGTAAATTCTGAACGATATATAACAGAGGAATTAAAAGAGAAAGAAAACATCATATTAAATGCTCAGGAGAAAGTCTGTCAGTTAGAGTATGAATTGTTTACTGATTTTAGAGACTCATTTTTACCTGATTTAGAAAAACTTCAAGTACTCTCTTCAGTAGTATCTAAAATAGATGTGCTTTCTAGTTTTGCTCTTTTAGCAAAGAAAAACAATTATGTAAAACCTGAGATATTTGATATGGGAGAAGAAAATGGAATATTGCATATAGAAAAAGGAAGACATCCAATAATAGAAAAAATATCACAGGAGGAGTTTATCTCGAATGATACAGAACTTAATATGACAGATAGCAATATGGTGATATTAACAGGTCCTAATATGTCAGGGAAATCCACATATATTAGGCAGGTTGCGACTATAGTGTTGATGGCACAGATAGGTTCTTTTGTTCCAGCAAAGAAAGCTACAATATCCTTAGTGGATAGAATATTTACAAGAGTTGGAGCATCAGATGATCTTTCTAGGGGAAGAAGTACTTTTATGGTGGAGATGGATGAGGCTGCTAATATAATTAATAATGCAACAAAGTACAGTTTAATAGTCTTAGATGAGATAGGGAGAGGAACTAGCACATATGATGGTGTAAGTATTGCTTGGGCTCTCTCTGAGTATTTGATAAAGGAGGTTAAAGCAAGAACACTTTTTGCAACTCACTACCATGAGTTATTAAAATTATCCGAGAAATACCCAGAGAGTATACAGAATCTAAATGTATTAGTAGAAGAAGATTTAGAAGAAGGTACTGTAATATTCTTGAGGAAAATTGTAAAAGGAGGAACAGATAGAAGTTATGGTATATACGTAGCGAAGATGGCTGGTTTACCAGATAATATTATTAAAAGAGCTAATGAGATTTTAGAAACCTTTGAACAGAAAAATATGTTTTCTGGAAGAAATGAGATAAGAGAATCAAATATTTCTAGACTAACAAAAAGCGAAAAGGAAAGGGAAATAAATGGGTACCAATATCCACTTTTTACAGCTAAAGAATCTAAAATAGAAAGAGAAATTCAGGAACTAGATTTAGATAATATTACCCCTTTAGAAGCTTTAAAGAAGATATCAGACTGGAAGAAGAAAATTTAAATAGAGATGTAATACCCTCTCCCATATCTATTCTTAACTATATTTAAGTTTGACACAGCTTCAAATTTAGCTCTTAGTCTTGATATGCTTACCCTCAAATATGTATCAGACATTGTAAAATATAACTGCTCTTTTAGTATGCTTTTTAAGGTATTTAAAGGATAAAAGATAGTATCATCTTCTTTTGGGATTAGTATCGAAAGAATAGATGCCTCTATGTCAGAAAGAAAGATTTTGCAATCATTGTAGTAAGCAATTTTTAAATTAGGATACAGTTTAATACCGTGGTATTCATAAAAAGTTTCGGAGTCTTTAAGTTTTAAAGTATATTTAAACAGTATACTCTCTATTAGTGAGATATTAATCGGTCTGTACAGAACTGATTCTATACCATTAGATAGAAAGAGCTTTAATTTTGAAAAAGAGTACTCCTGTGTAATTAATATAATGGGAATGGTTAGAGGGAAATCTTTTTTAATAACTCTAATTTTTTGAAGACAAGCAGTATCACTTTGAGAGAATTTCTTTTCTATAAATATAATTTTAATATTACTCTCTTCTTTTAATTCTTTGTAGGAGGAGATTATCTTAAGGAGGCAGTTTGGAAATTTAAAAGAAATATTTCTAAAAATTTGTTTTGTGTTTAAATTTGTTGTTAGGATAAAGATAATACTTTGAGAATGATAACTCATAAGTATAAATGATAGAGAGATTTTCTTACTTTTGGGTTACCCTATTCTCTTTATAGCTTCTTCTATTGAAATTTGATACTGTTCCTGTTTACCCATATCCTTTAAGGTTACTGTATTGTTCTTTATTTCCTCTTCACCAAGAACAATAACCCAAGGGATATTAAGCTTAGCAGCGTATTTAAACTGTTTTGAGAGTTTTGATGGTGTAAGTTGAACTCTAGTTTTAATACTGCTATCTCTAAGTCTTTTTGCTAAGGAAAAAACATTATCTACGAAAGATTCGTCCATTAAAGTGATAAATACATCTATATCAGCACTTTCTTTAGGTATTAAACTGTAAGTAGATAAGTATTCAATTGTTGTAATATCTCCCCAACCCAAACCAAAGGCAGGAATTTTCTCTTCCCCAAAAATTTCTAAAAGATTATCATATCTTCCTCCTCCAAACAGAGATCTAGGATTTTCTTTACTTCCCACATCATACATTTCAAAAACAATACCCGTATAGTATTGTAATCCTCTCACTATATATGGGCAAAAAATAATATTTGTTAATCCTAATTCATCTATTCGTTCAAGTAGCTCTATTAAATCATCAATACCTTTGTTCTCTCCTTTTAATTTCCTAATATCTTCAATTTCCCAATCAAGAAAAGCAAGAAGATTATTAGATTGTTCTTTGTTTAATCCAATATCTTTAATATATTCTGTAAAAGAATCTTTCCCTATTTTAAGATAGTTATCTATCGCTTTTGAAAGAGGAAGTTTTAAAGAATCATCTATCTTTAAAATATTCTCAAACATGTAATCTAAAAGATATCTACTACTCAATTTAATCTCATAGCTGTTTTTTGGAGCTCTAAATTCATCCATAACCTCTAATACAAATTGCAAAATCTCTATCTCAGCATTAATGTTATCTACTCCTAAAATATCTATATTTAGTTGAAAGAACTCTCTATTTCTACCTTTTTGAGGTTTCTCGTATCTGTAAAATCTTCCGATATTAAACCATCTAATTGGAAAAGTTAATTCGTTTCTTTTCTGTGCAATCATTCTAGCTAATGAAGGTGTTAATTCAGGTCTTAATGCTATCTCTCTACCTCCTTTATCTATAAAGCTATATAGTTGATTGTCTGCTAATTCTTCTCCTGATTTAACTTTGTACAATTTAGCCTCCTCAATTAAAGGAGCATCATACTGCTCATAACCGAATTTTCTTGCTACTTTTTTCCAAGTATCAAACACATACTCTCGAATTTGCATGTCACGAGGATATGTATCAGTAGTGCCTTTGTAAGGCTGTTTTGATAAAGGTGTGTTTTTATTCATAGGAAATTATAGCATATACTTAATCTTTCGTAACAGAATAATTAATATGAATATTTTGTGATTTTCTCAGGTAAAATCTTCTGAATTTTCCAAAGATATATGCTCTACTATTTTTTCAAAATATGTTGTAATTCCTGCTATTTTATAATTACCTATCCATTTTTCCCAATAAGACGTAAAATAGAGAAAAGGCAACCTCAGGTTTACATAAAACAACTGTAAGTTGGTGGTTGCAACTGGTGTATTTGTAATAAAATTAGCTATTAAATTTAGAAAATTGTTTAAAATGAGTATCCGTAAAAATTTGCCTTATCTTCGAAGAGAAAAGGGTTTTTCGCAAGAAGAGTTAGCCTACAAGTTAGGAGTCTCTAGGCAAGCAGTATCTAAATGGGAGTCAGGGGCAGCATTTCCTGAGACTGAAAAAATATTAACTATTTGTAAAATATTTGACTGTTCTTTAGATGAATTAATGAATACAAATATTGAGGAATCTAAAAAAGACCAAGAGAGAAAGTATTCCTTAAATGACCTAGTAGAAGAGATAACAGATATTGTAAAAAGGACATTTAATATGTTTGATAATATGAGTTTCAAAACATTTGTTAGATTTCTTTTTGAGATATTTATCCTTTTTGTCCTTATACTTTTATTACATATCCCTTTCTCACGTATAACTAATTTAGGATACAACGTATTTGTTCATATCCCTGGTAATATATCTCAAGTTCTAATTTCTCTTTGGCACTTTATTACAGAATCTGTATATATCGTTATTGCTGTAATCTCTTTTGTATATATTTACAAGATTAGATTTTTAGATAAGTTTGATTATGTAGAGAAACAGCAAAGGAAAGCTGATCAAACAGGAGAGAAAATTCAGGTAGAAAATGCGAAAAAAGTTAAGAAGATAGAGGTAAAAGAGTATGATTTTGGAGTTTTTTCTTTTATGGGTAAAATCGCAATCGTACTAGTAAAAGCTTTTTTTGCTTTCTTATCTTTACCGTTTATTTCCCTCCTATTTCTTGCTTTTGCTGGGATATTAATAGCAATTGTGATGGGGTTTGAGGGAGTAATATTCTTTAGTGTATTTGTTTTGCTTTTAGCAGTTATCATTTCATCTATTGCTTTACTCTATGTCATTTATAACTTTTTAATTAATCGTAAAAGTGATTGGCGAAAACTCTTTGTTGTTTTTGTAATCTCCATAGCGGGACTAGGAATTGGGACGGGAATCTCTGTTTTAGAATTTAGTAAGATGAGTATTTCATCAGAGGTTTCATCAAAAGTTGAAAGTATTTCTTCTTTTGAGACTTTTGAGATGAATGATTCTCTGTATTTAGGTTGGGTCCCTTATTTTATTGAATATATCGAAGATGACTCTTTGGGAGATGATATAAAGTTTGAAGCGATATATTACACTGTGTTCACCAAAGATGTAGTTTTTAGTGAAGATAGCACAACAGGTGACATATATATATATCCTCAAAGAGTTAACACATTAAATTTTAGAGAATTGTACGATATTCTAATAGAGGATTTAAAAGACAAAAGAGTATCTAATTATTCAACATTAGGAGATATTCAAATTAAAATATATGGTAGTAAAGAAAACATAACTAAGTTAGAGAGAAATAAATATAGATATGTGAGTGACTGATATTATATAACCTACTTACTATCGAAAAATCAAAATTAAAAAAGTTGAATAAAATGAGTAAATCGTATATATTTTAAGATATGAAATATAGTGTTGGTATTACAGATTCTAAGAGAAAAAGAAGAGTAAAAAGGAAAAAAAGCCCAACAAGGACTAAGAATTTTTCCAAAGGCTTTACCCCTACTTCTTTAACGAAATTCAAGAATTTTAAGAAGTATAATTCAAAAAATACCGGGAAATCTAAAAAGATTTTTTCTTTCTCTAATCTTAAAAAGGCGGGTGGAGATAAGAAGAAAATTAACAAGATTAAAGCAAAAAAAATACTTTATGTTTCTTTAGGGGTAATCTTTTTTGTAGGTTGTGTGGTTTTAATAGGTATAGGGGTGTACTTAAAGAATTTACAAGATTCTCTCCCATCTCCTGATGAGTTAATTGATAGAACCTCTGATCAAACTACACAGATTTTTGATAAAGATGGAGAGCTCCTGTACAACATTTATGGTGAAAAGAATAGAAAGTTTGTATCAATAGATAAGATTCCAGAGCATACAAAATGGGCGCTCCTAGCTGCTGAAGATATAGAGTTCTACCAGCATAAAGGTATAGATTACTTTAGTATAATGAAGGCTTTCTTACAGAATCTAAGTGCTCGTAGTGTAGTAAGAGGTGCTAGCACTATAACACAGCAGTTAGTTAAAACTACGATTTTGTATGATGTTTTAGGGGATGAAGCTTACTCTCAAACGTATGCAAGAAAGATTAAAGAGGCGTTAATTACAATGCAGGTAGAGCAAACATTTACAAAAGATGAAATATTACAGATGTATATGAATGAGGTACCTCTTGGAGGGGTTAATTACGGTTTCCAAGCAGCAGCTAACTCTTACTTTGGAAAGGATGTTCATGATTTAACACTTGCTGAGAGTGCCTTGTTAGCGGGACTAATCCAAAGTCCAGGAGTATACTCTCCTTTGTATGGATCGAGTCCTGATGCTGCTAAGAACAGACAGAAATACGTATTGGATCAGATGTATAAAAACAGGAAATTAACAGGTATAAATAAGGAGGAGATAGAAGAAGCACGTGAGGAAGAGTTGGTGTATAGCAGTAAGAGGATAGATATTGAAGCTCCTCATTTTGTATTTTATGTAAAACAACTTTTAGAACAGGAATTTGGAACAGAAAGAGTAGAGAGAGGTGGTCTTCGGGTAAAGACAACTCTTGATTCTTCATTACAGAAGATAGCAGAGGAGGAAATTATCAAAGGAGTTGAGGGAGCAGCAAGATACAATGTACATAACGGTGCTATGGTTGTATTGAACCCTAAGAATGGGCATGTGTTAGCAATGGTTGGCTCTGTAGACTATTTTAATATTGAAGATCCTAGAATAGATGGAAATGTAAATGTAGTAACCAGAGAGAGGCAGATGGGCTCTTCAATAAAGCCATTTGTCTATCTTAGTGCGATTGGTCAGGGCTATGGCCCATGGCTGTTAGCTCCAGATATTGAAGAGATAAGCTTTGGAGAATACAAACCAAAGAACTGGGATATGCAGTATTTTGGATTAATGACAGCTAGACAGGCATTAGTGCAGTCTAGGAATATCCCCACAGTATATACACTTCAATTAATAGGGACAGATTCCTTTTTACAGACAGTAGAAAGGTTAGGGATAACTTCTCGCTTAGACCCAGCAAATTACGGTTTAAGTTTAGGTTTAGGTTCTGGGGAGATGAAACTTCTTGAAGTAGCAAATGCATATGCTGCTATTGCAAATAGTGGAGTTATAAACGATATTACCCCGATTCTTGAAGTAACTAATTCTAAAGGAGAGGTTTTAATGAAAGCAGAAGAAGATACAGGAAGGAGAGTAATAGATGAAAAAGAAGCATATTTAATAAATTGGATGGTTTGTGACTTAGGTGGATTTGGAGACAAGTATGGTAATCATCACTACTCTATTGGTTCTACTAAAGTATGTGGGAAAACAGGAACTACAGATGGGCCAAAAGATTTGTTAGCATTTCTTTACAATCAAAACTTAGTAGTTGGAGTATGGACAGGGAATAATAATAATGAACTTATGCCAGGAGGATGGTCTTCTACAATACCCCTACCCTTGGCCAGCTCTTTCTTCAAGAGAGTTATTGAAAATTTCCCCTCTGAGACATATAACAGACCCGCTGGTGTTTTGACTACTACTATTTGTAAAGATAGTGGTGGTGTCCCTCAAGAAGGTGTTGATTGTGGTCATCAGGAACACTCTCTTTACATATCAGGACGTCCTCCGAGAAATGATGGGAGGAAGATAGTAGAAGTTTGTATAGAAAATGGTTTCCTCCCAGAGAATTTGGATGCAGCAAGGAAATACGGTTTAACTCATGAAAAAGTTCTACTAAATAGTACTTTAGAAAATACTTTCCAACAAGGAGCATATGAACAGTATTTAGCTAAATTAGAAGGATCAAATTATATTTTTGCAGAACCTCCTATGGGGAAATGTACTCTACCTTTAGGTCCAGGGAATGCTCCTGTTCTTGATATCTCTAAACCAACAGCAGATCAGTCTGTAGTAAGAGGGAAAAACTTGGAAATATCTGGACAAGTTAGGTATTTAGAAAGCATATCGGATCTTTCAATAACTTTTGATGGAGTTAAAATACCTGGAACTTCTGTTAAAAAAGATGGTACTTTCGTTGTAAATTATTTTGTCCCAGACAGCACATCTCTTGGTAAAAAAAGTGTAGTTGTGAAAGCAACAGATAACTATGGAAAAAGCGATACAAAAAGCATTAATGTTAAAATTGTAGAACAACCCTCTACAACGAAAGTTTCTCTAAAAGAACCAGTTGATGGTAAGACAGTATCTTTCCCAGTATCTATCCTTGCAACTGTATCAGGGGGCAATGTAGATGGTGTATCTTTTAAGGTCGTAGGAGATAGTTATAATGAAATATTTGCTGCATCAAAACAAACAAATGGGTGGTTATATTCCTGGGCAGAAGACCCATCAATAACAAAGGGAAATTATAAGATTACTGTTACTGCAAAAGCAGGAGGAAACACCATTACTGGTAATACTGTGACTATAAATGTAAATTAGAGCTTTATATCACTTTAGCTCCATACTCTTTACCTAAAGAATCTTGTATATTATTAACAATATTTTTGATTTCCTTATCATCTAAGGTTTTATTATAATTGCTAGCAGTAATTCTAAAAGTAATTCTTTTACTTTGTTCTTCGACTCCTTTTCCTTTATATATATCCAGACACTCTACTCTCCCCCATAAAGAATCAGTATTTACAATGTTTTTTATACTGTTCTCGATATCAATATAATTAACATTTAGATCAATCTCAAGACATAAGTCTTGAGTAAAATTAGGATATATTGATGTCTTTTCGTATTTCCTCAATTCTGTCTCTAAGTTAGATAATTCATTTAGATCAACCTCTAAACCACATGTATAGTAAGGTAGTTTAAAATTCTCTTTGATTTCATTCTTTATTTCTCCAACTATTCCTAGATTAATCCCTTGATAGGAAACTATTGCTGAGGTGTTGGCTTCAAAAAGATTTAGACAGTTTTTAATATGAGGTGTTAGATTAATCTCTTCAAAATCTGCTACTAAGTTGTAATTAATACCAAAGAGATTTAATTTGTTAAAGATTTTTTCAAGATATTCTTTTGCTAGATAGTATGGAGAACCAGTTATCTCTTTTTTGTTACTTTTTGTACTTAACAGAGATAAGTGCCATTTCTCCACTGGAAGTTTGTTATCTTCTGTAAAATTTAAAAGATGCGGTATCCCTATTTCATACAAGGTAAAACTATTTATACCTCTCTCTAAATTATCTTGAGATTTCTGTAGTAATGATTGTAGAACAGCTGTCCTCATCAAAGCTAAATCAGGAGAGAGAGAGTTTTTTATTTTATATGCTAAATCACTATCCAGATTACATTTATTAAAGTTATTATGACTAACAAAACTATAGTTAATGGTTTCATTAGCTCCACTGTTTGAGAGAATTTCTCTTATCAGATTTTTTGTAGTAAGACTTCTATTTATTCTGGGAGGAGCAATTCTCTTTAAAGGTAATACATACTCTATATTGTTGAAACCGTAAATTCTTCCAATATCTTCATACACATCCTCTTTTATTTCTATGTCTTTTCTCCAAGAGGGAGGTGTAATATAGAGAGAATCTTTTTCTTTTACGGTATATTCTAAATTTTGCAGAAGATTTTTAATCTGCTTTGTTTCTAACTCAGTACCTAACAGAGCATTTGCATCACTAATTGTAATTTGGATTGTCTTCTGCTCAAACTTGTTTGTGTATATATCTATGGTATCAGAAGAGATTTTCCCATTAGCAAGGTCTTTAATTAACTCTACAGCCTTTAGTAGAGCTGGTAAGCACTGTTCTGGGTCTAAATTATGTGTAAATCTTGTAGTAGCCTCTGTAAAGATACCTAATCTCATAGAGGTTCTTCTTACGCTAGATTTATCAAAATTAGCTGATTCTAAAACGATTCTTTTAGTATTATCATCAACCTCTGTATCTTTACCTCCAATGACTCCTGCTATTGCGATAGGATGCATACTGTCTGCTATTACCATTGTCTTTTCATCTAATTCGTATATCTTATCATCTAAACCTAATATTTTTTCTTCATGTTTAGCCATTCTTACTTCAATGTGGGCATGATTTAATTTGCTAGAATCTTGATTAACTAATTTGTCATAATCAAATGCATGTAGAGGTTGTCCTACAACTAAAGAGATGTAATTTGTTACATCAACGATATTATTTACAGGTTTAATATCACATTTAATTAAGGTAGATTTTAGCCATATGGGAGATTCATTTACTTCGAGATTATCAATAACTATGCCGATATATCTAGAACAGAGTGCTTCTGCATCATTTATGATTTCTAATTTTAAGCACTTATCTTCTGGTTTTAAATTACTGTTTTTTACAAGATACCACTCTGGACTTTCAAATCTATTTCCAACTATGGCAGTCAACTCTCTAGCAATACCTAAAACTCCAAAAAGATCTCCCCTATTAGTTAAAGCTTTATTCTCTATGTTTATAACGGTGTCATTCATCTCATAATACTTTGCAAAGCTTTCTCCTACTGGAGCATCTTTTGGAAGGACTAAAACATTCTCATGGTCAGAGCCAATATTTAATTCTCTCTCTGAGCCTAACATACCATTTGAAAGAATTCCTCTTAATTTAACAGCGTTAAGAACAGAAGGTTTTGCCTCAGTATGGATGGTGTAAGGGATTTTTGATCCAACTTTCAAGTAAGCAACTTTATCTCCTATTTCTAGTTTTTTATCTCCAGCAACAACCTGAATATGTTCTTCTGTACCATAGTTGATTTGATAGACAGCTAATTTGTCTGCATCAGGATGATTTTCTTTCTCTATTATCTCTGCTATGACAATATCTTTATAGTCATCTTCTAGATTATAATAATAGTCAATTTCCCCTATATGTTCTTTGATTAATTGGATAATTTCACTATCACTTGCAGATATATTTCCAAACTGTTTTAAAAGATTTATAGTTATTTTCATTCTAGAACTGTCTTAAGAAATTAAGATTACTCTCTCGTAGATATCTAATATCATCAATTGCTAACTTTATCATTGTTAATCTATCTACGCCAAACCCCCATGCAAAGCCACTGTACTTATCTGGATCTATTTCAGCTTCTCTAAACACATTAGGATGTATCATTCCACATCCCATTATCTCAATCCATCCAGAATGTCCACATGTAGAACATCCTACTTTCTTACAGAATGGACAACTTATTACAAACTCACAATCAGGTTCTGTAAAAGGAAAATATGCAGGTTGAATCCTAACTTCTAAATCTGTTTCAAGATATCTTTCAAGGTATGTTTTTATTGTAGCAATCATATTTGCAAGAGAAACATCTTCATCTACAAAGACTCCTTCTATTTGATGAAAGGTATGCTCATGACTTGCATCTGTTGCTTCATTTCTAAAACATCTTCCGGGTAGTACAACTGCTATGGGAGGGGGTCCAAACTCTCTTAGAGCTCTATTCTGCATGGTAGATGTATGTGCAGGGAGGACAAGTCCGTTCTCAGTTCGGAATGTATCATACATATCTCTAGCAGGGTGACCTTTAGGAAAATTCAAAGATTGAAACATATGATAATCATCATCGATCTGTCTACTTTCTAAAATATCAAAGCCCATACTTGTAAATATGTCTAGCAGTTTCTCTATCTCTTTTGTCAAAGGGTGCTTTGAACCTTTCTGTGCAATAGTTTTACTAAACTCATCATACTTGGAATTAATATCAAAAGGTGCCGTAGGATCTATTTTTTCACTTGTAGAGTATTTTGTATTTTTCTCTCTTTTTTTCTTTTTAAGAATATCTTCTATCTCTTTTTTCAAATTATTAATTTCCTGTCCATAAAGAGGTCTTTTCTCTTTCTCAATAGAAGATATATCTTTAAGCAGTGAAGAGAGTAATCCTTCTTTTCCTAAGTATTTCTGTTTTAAAGTAAGATACTCTAATATATCCTTATCTTTCTCAATATCTCTTCTAAGTTTATCTAGGTTTTTGTTCTTGTATTTCATGTTTTTCTGTTTTAACTATTATATTTAGTATACTACATATATTATTAAACAAAAAAGGACTCTTTTGTAGAGTCCTTTTAAAAAACTAATTTAGACCCTACAAAGATTTTACTAAAAAGCTAAAAACGTTTGGATTATTTACAGCTATGTCTGCTAATATTTTTCTATCTAACTCTATATTCTTATCTTTAAGTTTCTTTATGAAATCCTTGTACTGAATATTATTATTTCTACAGGCAGCATTAATTTTTGTTATCCATACTCTTCTCATCTGTGCAGGTCTTTTCTGTCTATGATTGTATGAATACTGTCCTGCATGCAAATATGCTTCATTAGCAACTTTGTAAAGTTTACTTTTGGTTAGTCTGTATCCTTTTGTTTTCTTTAATATTTTTTTATGTCTTTTTTTCCTTGTAGTTCCGCCTTTTACTCTCATATGAATATTACTAAAGATTAACTATTTTCCTCTTCAAGGATTTTTTATTACTTTTATCCACCTTCTGATCCTGTTTCTGCCTTCTTTTTGATTTAGCAGATCTTTTAGTTCTGAGATGACCTTGACGACTCTGTTTATATATCAATTTAGGTTTTTTACCACCCTTAGGCTTTGATACTTTGATCCTCTTTTTTGCTGTTTTGTTTGTTTTTTGTCTTGCCATCGGATTTAAATGTTATTGAAATACGATTACCTTCTACTTTAGGTTCGGTCTCGATGCTACTATAATCAGAAAAATTAGTCAATATTTCATTTAAAATCTCTTTTGCTAAATCCATTGATTGTCTTCCTTTCTTTTGCATGACTATCTTGATAGGGTGTCCTTTATCCAAGTATCCTTTAGCTCTTTTGACTCTGTGTTCTACGTCGGCTTTTTCAATAACGGGTGAGAATCTAAATATCTTCTGATCTTTTACATTTCCTTTTTTACTACCCCTACTCTTTTTGTTTTGTGCATAAATGTATTTTCCATAATCCATTATTTTACAAACAGGAGGTAAAACATTTGCTCCTACTTCCACTAAATCTAACGCCGCCTCTTCTGCAAGTAACAAGGCTTTTTCTGTTGGTACAACACCTAAATTATCACCTTTCTCATTAATTAACTGTACCTCTCTTACTCTAATTTCTCTATTTGCTCTCGGACCTTTATTCTTTTTAAAATTCATTTATTAATTTTAATTATGTTTAATTTAATTATTTGTAAAGGATTCTTTATTTCGAATCTCTTCTTTTATATTATCTATAAATTCTTGTGTTTTCATAAGACCTTCTTCTCTGTTTTTTCTCGCTCTTACTGAGATAGTCTCAGTCTCAATCTCTTTATCACCTACTATTACTATGTAAGGGATTTTAAGCTTCTCGGCATCTCTTATCTTTGATTGCATACTCTTGTTTCTTTCATCTATCTTAACCCTTATCTTTGCTAGTTTAAGTTCATCATATATCTTCTCAGCATATTCTTTATGTTTTTCAGATATGGGGATTACATATACCTGTTCCGGTGTATACCAAAGAGGGAAATCTCCTCCATGATGCTCTATTAAGAATGAGAAGAATCTTTCAAAAGAACCAACTAATGCTCTGTGAATAATGAAGGGACGTTTTTCTTCTCCTTCAGAATCTATATATGTAATGTCAAATCTCTCAGGGAAATTAAAATCAAGTTGAATTGTAGAGATGGAGTCTTCCTTACCAAACACATTAACAGCTTGTACATCTATCTTAGGTCCATAGAATGCTGCATCTCCTGGTATTTCTTCATATTCAAGTTTCTTCTCATCTAAAACCTTTCTAAGAGTATTTTCAGCAATATCCCATTTTTCTTTTTCTCCAGCGTAATTTTCAGGTTTATGTTCCCAATCAGAAAGAGAGAGTCTGAATTTGTATTTATCAAAACCAATATCTTGATAGAAGATATGTAAAAGATCCAAAGTTTCAATTAATAACTCTTCTAATTGCTCTTCAGTACAGAAAAGATGAGCATCGTTTTGAGTAAATCCTCTTACTCTTTGCAAGCCATGGAGCTCACCTGATTTTTCATATCTATATACTGTTCCTAGTTCACCTAGTTTGTAAGGAAGCTCTCTGTAACTCTTAGGTGACATTTTGTATACCATCATAGCTGCAGGGCAATTCATAGGTTTTAGATAATATGTCTCATCTTCTATTTTAATCGGAGAGTACATACTTTCTTTGTAAAACTTAAGATGACCTGAGGTTTCAAAAAGGACTTCTTTATATATATGAGGGCTTAGTATATGCTCATATCCAGCTTCTCTTTCAAGTTCTAACATATATTCTTCAAGAATTCTCCTTATGATGTAACCTCTTGGTAACCATATGGGTAATCCTTGCCCTATTTCAGGGATGATAGCAAATAGCTCTAACTGTTTACCAAGTTTTCTGTGATTTCTTTTTTCTAATTCTTCTTGATCCTTAAGATATTTCTCTAACTCTTCCTTTGTTTCAAAAGCAGTGCCATATATTCTAGTTAGCATTTTCTCATTTTCATCTCCCCTCCAGTATGCTCCTGCTGTTTTTGTGAGTTTTATAGCTCCTATATTTTTTGTGTTTTCTAAATGAGGTCCTCTACATAGATCTGCAAAATCATTCTCTCCAGTTACATAGAAACTGTATTCTTTCTCATCTAACTCTTCTAAGAGCTCTAATTTATATATCTGTCCTGTTTTGTTGTAGTATTCAAAAGCCTCCTCTTTATTCATAACTACCTGTTTAATGGGCAAACCTTTTTTAATGATTTTCTTCATCTCTTTTTCTATTTTGGGTAAGTCCTCTTCTTCTATGGGTTCACTAAATTCAAAATCATAGTAAAAACCGCTCTCTATTGCAGGACCTATACCCAATTTTGCGTCAGGGTAAAGGTTTAATACTGCTTGAGCTAATATATGTGATGCAGAGTGTCTCATTTTTTCTAAATTTGACATTTCTTCAGAATCCATGATTGTTAATTAGTTAAAAAATTTAAGTTTGTATTCAGGGAAAGCGTTTTAAAAGACATGTGTTGTAAAAACAATTTTGCTAAGTTTTGACTTATTTATTCCGTACCTTTTATACATGGTCTCTATTTTATATTTTTATGTCTTGTTTTGCAATGAAAAAGGATATTTTGTTTAGCCCAAATTCAATAGAATCTGCTAGTTCAATATATTCAATATTAATGTTATCTAAAATATATCTCCTTGGATGTTTTAGTATTAATGCGCCCTTAAATCTCTGTGTAGAAGGATTCTCTACTCCAGGCAGTAGTAAGGAAGCCATATTAATGATATTTTCCATTTTTAATGTTTTTTTAGTATTGAAAAGTTTGTAGGGAGGATCTAAGAATATTAGATCAAATGTTTCAATTGGAATATTATTTGTTTGTTTGAAAAGGAAATCTTCTACTTTTAATTTGATTATTTCTGATTGAGAAAGAAAACCTGTTTTTTCAACATTCCTCTGTATTGCATAGTATGCATATTTGGATGCCTCTACAAATGTTGTATGTAATGCTCCTCTTGAGAGAGCTTCTAATCCAAAAGAGCCTGTTCCTGCATAGAGATCTAGTATTTTCTTGTTTTGAATATCCTGTTTTAAAATATCAAATATTCTTACCTTCATTCTATCTGTTAAAGGTCTTGTGGTTTTAGGTATTTCTAATTTAAAGTTTTTTACTTTCCCAGCAGTAATCCTAACGGACCCTTTTATAGTTGGATCTCTATGAAGAATTCTTTCTTTAAGAAAAGTATCTTCCATTTTTTCATATTCTTCAGGAGTTTCTACTTTCCATTTCTTTTTTTCTTTTCTTAATTTTTTAGGAGAATCGTATTTGAGACTCATTTTTTATTTAATTAAAATTATTTTCAATGTTAGCTGCATAAGGATTTCCGTAGTAAAAATATATAATAGTTCCGTTTTCAACTAATCTAGGAAAGTGAATTAATATTTTTGTTTCATTAGTATTACAACCACTTTCAATTTTGTAATTTAGTAAAGTATTATTATCACTATCTAGAAATCTAATGTCATTGCAGTCCTCCAAAAGCCTTTCTGCTCTAATTAATTCTTCTGTATCCACAGTAATAATGACTTCGGGACTTAAGTATTTTTTAGCTTCTTCATCACTAAGAGTTATTGCCCTTCTATATAGCCAACTACTACTGTAACCTAATATTTCTTCTTCATTGTTATTGTTATCAAATTCTGTAGTTAGAAAGATTCTTATCCCCAGTATAATTACTCCTAGAAGGAAAAAAACTATAATTCTCTGAAGTGCTTTCATAGTGTATTTTAGCAGAAACTAATCACTGTTTCTTGTAATTTCATAAAGTATTGCTGTTGCACAATTTGCAACATTCAATGATTCTTTCATTCCTCTCATGGGGATCATTATCTTTCTATCACAATATTTATCTACAATTTCCTCAGAGACACCCTTTTTTTCATGTCCAAAAACAATAGCTAACTCATCAGGGTATGTTATTTTCTGAAAATCTTCGGCATCTTCTCTAATTTCGACAGAATATATTGGTATTTTTTGTTCCTGTATCTCTTCCAAAGCATCTTGAGTAGTATCATAATGTTCTGATTTAACCATATCAATAGCACCTAACGCTGTTTTCTCTAGTTTAGGATTATCTATATTACTTGTGATACCACACAGATATATTTTCTCTACACTACCTGCACCATCAGCAGATCTAAAAATACTGCCAACGTTAAATACAGATCTAATATTATCTAGAACAATATGTATCTTCATTGAAAGAGATTATCTAAAATATATTGATGATTATTATCTTCTTTAAGTATCTTTTTTGCAATCTTTTTTGCATTCTGGAGTAAATCTAGATCATGTATAGATGCTATCTTAAATTGAGGGACACCTGATTGTTTAATACCGTATACTTCACCAGGTCCTCTACTTTGCAAATCATATTCAGCTACTTCAAAACCAGAAGAATGTTTAGCAAAGTATTTTAACCTATCCCAAGCGGGAGAATCCTTTTCAACATTAGCATTAGGGATTACAAAACAATATGATTCTTTATCACTTCTACCTACCCTACCTCTTAATTGGTGTAATTGTGCTAATCCAAATCTCTCAGCATCTTCGATAACCATAATAGTAGCATCTGGAATATCTATACCTACCTCTATAACGGTTGTAGATATTAATACATTTATATTTTTCTTTTTAAATTCTTCAAGAAGATTAATTTTTTCTTTTTCTTTAAGTTTTCCGTGTAAAAATTCCACTTTTAATCCTTTGAACATATCTTTAAGATATTCATATTCAGTTAGTACTGCCTTAGCACTCAGTTTCTCTGACTCTTCTATTAAAGGATAGATTATGAATGCTTGATTTTCTTTTTTACTTTCTTTAATATTTTCTTCTATCCATTTAAAACATTCAATTCTTTTCTGAAAAGGAGTAAAGAAAGTTTTTATCTCTTTTCTATTCTTAGGTTTCTCTCTAATTTCTGATACATCTAATCCACCAAAGAAAATTTCAGTTAAACTCCTGGGGATAGGGGTTGCAGTCATTGTTAAGTAATGAGGTGTATGATCTATCTTCTTTTTAAAATACTCTCTCTGCTCTACTCCAAACCTGTGTTGTTCATCGATAATTACAAGGTTAAGGTTTTCAGGCAAATCTTTTTCATACAGGATCGCATGAGTTCCTATAATTAATTTTCTCTTTGCTTTTTTAATTATTCTGTTTTTTGATATACACAGCTCTATTTCAACATTTAAGTTCTCAAAGAGTTTAGTAAATGTTTCATAATGCTGCTGAGTTAAAACAGTTGTAGGAGCTATTAATATTGAAGAGTAGTTATTTTTAATGCTGTTTAGTATCGCTATTGCTGAAACAATTGTTTTACCACTTCCTACATCTCCATTAAGAAGTCTATTCATTGACCTTGTTTTACTCATATCATAGAGTACTTCCTCTATTGCTTTGTTTTGGTCATCTGTTAATTTAAAAGGTAAGGTTTTTATAAAGGAGTTTAGATATTTAGATTCTATATTCATAGGAATACTTTTCTCTGATTTTCTTCTCAACTGCTGTTTTTCTATTTTAAAACCTACTCTTAACATCTCATCAAAAGAGAGTCTTTGTCTAGCCTTATCTATATCTTCTTGGCTTTCAGGGAAGTGAGCTTTTTCTATTGCGTCAGGTAAAGTTATTAAATCTAATTTAATATTTTCTAAGGGGTCTTTTATTATCTTGCTGATTTCTTTTTTTAATACCGATATTTTATTCCTAATCATTACAGAACTAAGTCCCTTTGTCTCAGGATATATACCGACTAATTTCCCAAGATGTTTTTGATTTTCTGGATCTTCTTTGTATTTCTCAAATTTAGGATTATATATATTTTTCCTATTTCCTTTTGCTGTTATTTTTGCGTTAAAGAGGTAAATACTGTTTTTTTCTAAAGTTTTTTGTAAATATGGTTGATTGAAATATGTAAGACGTACAGAATCAGTTTCATCTTTAACTTTAACTGTAGTTATGGATTTTCTAAAATATGTGGTTTTAACATCTTCTATCTCTCCTAAAAATGTTCCTTCTCCTCTCTTTTTGAATTCATCAATTGTAATTAAAGAAGAAGTATCTTGATATCTAAAAGGGATGTGGAAAAGCAAATCTTGAACAGTAAATATGTTTAATTTAGCAAAAATATGTGCTTGTTTCTCTCCAATCCCCTTAATTTCAGTTATCAGAGAATTTCTTTTTAATGTCATACTTAGAGTGCAAGTAGACTTATTACTATTGAGATTACTATACTCCCAATCAGAACAAAAGCTATTCCAATATTTATAATTTTCTTAAGTCGTTCTTTTGTTTTTTTCTTCATATCTTTATTTTGTTATTTAAGTTTATATTTGGAAAGTTGATTTCTTATTTTAAATTTAGTATTGATAGAGTTTGCATATGTGAGAGCTTCAATTTTTTGACATATCTTATTCTTATCTGTTTTTATTTCAACTACATCTCCTGTTTTTAAAACAGTGGAAAGTTTTGAAATTTTACCATTTATATCAGCAGATATGGCTTTGTTTGCTATCTCTGTGTGTACCTTAAAGGCATAGTCTAATACAGTATCCCCTTTGTCTAAATCTATAATCTTACCTTTGGGAGTAAAAACAAAAACTTCATCTCTAAATATTTTAACTGATATGGGTATGCTTTCTTTATGGTTCCTTTCTTTTTTTGATTTCTCCATCTGTTTATGTATATCCTCGACCCAATCATACAAGTTGGTGGGTTTTGCGTATCTTGACTTGCTTGCCTTGTAAGCTATATGGGAGGCTGTTCCATATGTATTGATGTAGTGCATTTTCTCTGTAAGGATCTGTATTTCTATATCTAGATTAAAAACACTTGGAAACTTGATAGGGAACTGAATTGCCTGGTAACCATTTTTTTTAGGATTTGATATGTAGTCATCAAATCTATCATAGTTCATTTCTCCTTTATCCATTAGTTTTTCTAGAATTAAGAAACAATCATCTTTTTCTAGCGTGGTGATTCTAAATGCTATTAAATCATCTACTCTGTTAATATTTGGATCTATCCATTCTTTTTCATACTTTTTGAGTTTATTGTATATACTATACTTTGATTTTATCCTTCCTCGTATCTCTTTTTTAAAAGGAAGTTCTTTTATTTCTTTCCATAAAGCTTTTTCAAATTTGTCTAGCAGGTTATCATTAATTTTTTCTTTTTCCAATCTTTTACTGATACTTTCATATTCTTTTGGTAGAAATTCTCTAAAAGCGTTCTCCTCTATCTCTTTTTTAATAGGATAGAGATCTAGATATTCAGCTAACACAGCATAGATTTCGAGTGCTTTTGAAAGAGATTTTTTCTTTTTCTCTTCAGGGACATACTCTATTGTCTTTACATCTTCTAAAGTATCTAACACTTTTATAATGACAGGCCTTAAATCTTCTGAACTACTTAGAATGTATTTAACAATTATCTGTTCTGGAGTTTCATCTGTTTCTGTACTCTGTTTAATTCTGTGAATATCTTTTAAAATAGACAGGACATCATTACTAAAGTTAGAAGAGATATTTTTAGATTGTTCTTCTGTTAATTCTATTTCATGTAATATACTTGCTATTGTAGAGTTACTATCTAAGCCTATCTGTGTTGTCAGATATGCTACCTTTAAGAGGTGACTAAGAAGGGATTCACCATTGTATCGCTTATCTTCTTTATGAATCTCAGAGGCATATTGTATAGCCTTAGTTACAGAATCTTTAAAATTTTCTGGAGTGTTTTTTAATATTTTGTTTTTAAATTCATTTTCTTCACTCATGGTTTAAGATCCTTGTATATGAGGATTGAAATATTTAAAAGTTCTCTCCTCAAGTTAGGGTTTGTATAAAATTTTACAAATCTTCTTCCCAACCTTTAATATTAATGGTTGAGTATCTTTTATATTGAGAATATGATTGTATTGTGATACTTTCTTGTTGTTGATTTTTACCGCACCTTGTTCTATTAATCTTTTTGCTTCAGACTTGCTTGTAGCAAAATTAATTTCAACAAGTAGGTTGTTTAGCACTATTTCTTCTCCAGTTATTTCTTTTGTAGGTACATCTACGTCCTGTTTCCTCTTTTGAAATACAGACTCAAAATGTTTCTGAGCTTTTTTGGCTTCACTTTCACTTGCTATTTCAGATGTTATCTTAAAAGCTAACTCTTTTTTAAGGTTCATAGGGTTCTCTCCGGAATCTAATCTCTCTTGATATTTTTTCACTTCGTCCATTGTTGCAAATGTTAATATTTCAAATCCTTCTACAATCAGGTCATCATTAAAGGCCATAATTTTACCGTAAATATCTTCAGGAGTATCATCCATCCTTATCATATTGCCTTCTGTTTTACCCATTTTAGAACCGTCACTTGTTGTTAAAAGTTTTCCAGTTATTACAATTTTTTCTTTGTTCTTTAATATACTCATCAGATGTCTACCTGCAAGCATATTGAAAAGTTGATCATTGCCTCCTAATTGAATATCTGTATCTAGCACAACACTATCGTAGGCTTGCATTATTGGATACATAAATTCGTGTATATATATCGGCCTATTCTCTTTTATTCTTTTTTGGAACATATCTCTTTTTAACATCTGTTGTACTGAAAACTTAGAAGTAAGTTCTAGTATGTCAGTAAAAGTTAATTTTTCTAACCACTCGCTATTGTATCTGAATATGACAGGGTTCTCTTTGTTATCAACATCTAATATCTTACCTATTTGTCCTTTGAAAGATTGCATATTTTTTTCAACCTCTTCTTTTGTTAGAGGTTTTCTCACGGATTTTTTATCAGGATCCCCTATTCTTGCCGTAAAATCACCGATGACACAGGTTACTTGATGACCTAATTTCCTAAAATCTTCTAATTTATGAAGATGAGCTGCATGCCCAATATGTAGAGTATCCGCAGTAGGATCAAATCCTTGATATATTTTAATTGTCCTTCCACTTTCTAGTAAGTTTTTTAGAATCTCCTTCGAGGGTAGTATCTGTTCAACTCCTTTTGTAAGTATCCTTTCTATTATTTCTTTATCTGTTTTTATTTTCATGTCCCGATTATATCTTTTACTAGTAGTTTTTACAAAATATTTCTAAATGATTTAAATATGAATTTACTTAAAAGTTTTCAACGGAAGACAAGTATTCCTGAGTTTTAATTAAAGAGGCTCTCACAACATATCTATTGTTTGCGGTCCATAGTGGATGACATGTATAAAGAGTTAGTATATCTTCTTCTGTATTTTCTTCTATACTCAACTGTATGGGCGTTACAATAAAAATATCGTCAACTTGATAAATATACTCTATTTTTTGCCAATAAATTAATATTTTTTCTCCTTTCTCTAATTTATCTAAATTATAAAAGGTTTTATTATTAGGTGGAACATATTGAAATCTATGAGCAGTTATAACAGTATTACCACCCTTGTCTGGAGTACTAGAGTTTGGTCTCCTCCATGCTCCTCTAGATAGAGCTTCTTCACTATCTCCCTCAACAATATCAATATATACACCAATAGTAGGAATTACTAACATACGTTCTCTGAGATTTCCTGATTCATGTTCTGTTTGTAGGTTCTTTATTCTTTCATCATCATCCTCCAAGAATATATCCTCTTCTGCATATTGTAATTTCACCTTTTTTCTAAATTTGTATTGTATTTCAGGAGTTGCAGGTGCAATTACTACAATTGAGCAAATGACAACTAAAATAGCTAAGAGAATCTTAGTTTTAGAGGCGTTAAAAAATTTCTTATTCATTTAGTTGTTTTTTGTTAGGTCTGGCTATTAAAGAAAGGATTTCAATTAAGATAAGGAGGGTAAGTATTGTGAATGGGAGCACGTTTGTGCCAGTTTTTGCTAATTCATTTGCACCTAGTTCATATGTAGAGAAGTGGTTAACAGGAAGGGTTAGTGTGTCAGTATTAGAATTGTATGTAACATTGTTCCAATCAAAATAATCAGTAGTGTCAGAAACAAGATTGTTGTTATCATCATATACAGATATGTAAAGGCGTTCTTTAAAATTCTCTGAGGTTAGATCATTAATACCAAATTTCTGTGAGATATTGGTAAATTGTATTGTGGCAGGTTGTTGTGCCAAATATGACAGTCCATTTGAGTAGACACTTGCCTTAAATATATTTCTGACAGGTACATATTCTACTATTAGATGTTCGTCTAGATGTAGTAACTCTTCTACATGGGTTAAAAGATTTAAACCTTTTGAAAATGTGATACTCCCTATATCTTGTTTTGAGAATGAAAGATCTTTCTCAGTGTTAGCTAAATTAGTAATATTGTTAATATTTGTATCTATGTCTTTATACTGAAGAGGAGATGTAGTAAAGGAAAGAGTATCTCCATAGGTAATTTTCTCCTGTTTCCATAAAAGAACTGCTCTATACCTATATGTTGTGTTAGGTTGTAGTTTTGTTAATGATGTGTCAAATGTTTCTGAACTTCCTTTTTCTTTCTGTGGTGTGTTGATCCATTCATCTTCAGATGCCTGTTTATACTGGAAGTATACATTAGCGATATCATTAGGTTCTAAATTACTAATCTCTCCTTTTAGAGTAACTGATACAGAGGAGAGTTCTGTAGCAACTAAGGTTTGTACTTTTGGAGCCCTGTACTGATGATATAGTTTTGGATAATCTTTTCCTTCTTCAATATACCAAGTGGTTGTAGAATCAAAGTCAGCAAAAGTAGAGATATTCCACTGTGGAAGGAATGTAGAAATAGATTTCATTTCTAAGGCTGTTTTCCCAACACCCCCACTGGAAGAGTTTTGTCCAGAAGCATTTATATCCCAGTAAGAGTCTATTATTTTACCATTTTCATTGTTACCAACTAATCCTCCAGTAACAATATTATCACCCTGTGTGTTTACAAAACTGGTCGTGTAAGAATTAATAATAGAGGCAGTTGCGGCATTTAGCCCTACAAGTCCTCCAGATAGGTTTTCTTCCGAATTGCTCTGCCCTGTAATAGTGCCAGTAGAGTAAGAATTTGAAATAGTTCCTGTATTTGAAAAATTAAACCCGACTAATCCGCCTAATATAAATCCCTCTTCATTTGAACTTACGATATCTACGGTAGAGTATGAATTATTTATCTCTCCAAAATTTATACCTGTTAAGCCTCCGACAAATGAAGTGTTTTCGTAGATCGCATTACCTGTTATACCCAAGTTTTTAATTTGACCACTATTTACAGTAAATAGACCACCTCCAAATAGATTATAAAAATAATCTCCCCCTGTACTGTTTCTTTCATTAATATGTAGATTTCTTATCTCATGTCCCTGTCCATCAAAGGAGCCAACAAAAGAACGAGATATTTTTATATCTCCAAAGATATCATAAAGATCAGCACCTATAGGAGCCCAACTTCCCTCTCCTGTATATTTTCTCTTATTACTACAGTCATCATAGCTTTGACAGTCATTGAAATCTAAGTCTCTTGTTAAAACGTAGTTTGTAGGAGTACTAAAAGAATCACGAATACTATTTAAATCTTCTATACTATTTATTTCTACGGTAGGTACCTTTTCTTCTGAGTATGTGAAAGCTACTAAATTCAAATTGCTTTTTTCTTCACCCTGTATAACATTAAAATGACCTCCAACATATATGGTGTTATCATCTGTTATAGAAGTATATACAGTAGAAGGGTACTCTATGGAGAGAATGAAAGGATTCCAGTAATTTAGTGGAGACCCAGTTATTCCATTTATCAGCCTAAATTCAGATAAACCCATAATGTAGGGGGCAAGATAGGAAAAGGTATCGTCATCATCATTGTATAGAGAAAGTAGGAAGTCTATTTCTCCCACTGTTTCAAAACGACCTCCAATAAAAAGGTTGTTTTTTAAGAGAGAAATTGTTAGAGGGGGTACTGGGAAATTACTACCGTCCATAAAGTCAAAAGTTGATAAGGGTGTATATTCATCATCCAAAGTACAGCTGCTATTATTTTTGAGTTTTGTAAGGATACCCGCCTCCCCTATCGAAGTGCCAGATCCAATGTAGATGTCGGAATCTGTTATCTCTAATGAATATACATCTCCAAGAGCAAATGATTCTTCTTCAAAATCAAACTCTATATCATTGAAAGATGATATACACTCTACGTCTATCTCTTTATTGGAATTTACCCTAGCAAAGCCATTCGTAGGTATATTATCTATATTAGAAAAATCTCCTCCTATGTATATATCGTCACCATGCGTTTTTACGACATGTGTTGCTCCATCTAGTGTAGGAGTCCATGTGTCATCCCAGCTACAGTTACTTTTATTCTCCAATCTAACTAAGCCAGTAACATTGTGTTCCTCGCCGTTTATAGAGTCAAATTCACCGCCAACATAAATGTAAGAATCATTTACATCAATGGAGTAAATAGAAGAAGGTGGACCATAATTGTAATTGTAGATATAAGGGAGACAATTATCGTCCAATGTTCCATTGGATTTTATTCTAGCAAATTCTCCTACTTCTACTCCATTAACTTTGCTAAATTCCCCTCCTATATATATATCATCTCCATACGTTGCAATAGTCAGTATAGATCCGTTAACAGTAGGTTCCCATTCTTCAAGTACTTCATAAGTATTTGTGTCTATGGCTGCTAAATACGCTCTTTCTATTTTCTCCCCTCCACCATCAAATACTGATTGAAAATCTCCTCCGATGTACAAAATAGTTTTATCATCATTTAACGCCATAGTAAAAACAGTTCCTGTTGTACGAGGGAAATTCTCTATTAAATCAATATTAAGATAAGTGTCTTGTTCTTCTGAAATAACTGTAGTTTTGAATTGTTTACTATACAGAAAGACTAATAATCCTATAAAGAAAGGAAGTAGTAAGAATAAAACGGGCAGTTTTCTTGTTTTCATAAGAATGGGCAGTATCCAATTTAAACCTTATAACATACAATATAGCTAAATAATGACAGTTAAGTCAAGCTCTAAAAGGAAATCATATAGGCATTTTCTATGAAAAATAATTTCTGTTTTTTAATTTGTCAGGCATACATTGCTGTTTGGACTTTTTGCTTCTTAGATTATGGTCATATTCATATTCTTTACCATATCCCAATTCTTTCATTAATTTAGAGGGAGCATTTCTAATATTCAATGGTACTGGTAAATTGCCATATTTCTCAATATCTTCTTTTACCATATTCTCCACAACATATGCAGTATTATCTTTAGGTGCATTTGATAGATATATGGCTAGTTGGATGAGGAATACTTCACATTCAGGCATACCTACTTTTTGACATGCCTCATACACACTGTTTGCAAGTATAAGGGCATTTGGATCTGCATTCCCTACATCTTCACTAGCAAACCTAAGCAATCTTCTTGCCACATATAGTGGATCTTCTCCTCCACTTAACATTCTTCCTGTCCAGTATGCAGCAGCATTAGGATTGGAAGATCGCATGGATTTGTGTATTGCTGATATTATATTAAAATGTTCATCACCACTTTTGTCATAGTAAATAGGTTTCTGAATGGTATTTTGTAGTATTTTCTCTGTAATTTTAGCTTTACTATCTTCTTTCTTTTCGGATATTGCGATAGTGCTAGCCATTTCTAAGATATTTAACCCAGATCTAATATCACCATTAGAGAGATTTGCCATAATTTCTAATTCTTTCTTATTAATAGTGATATCAGGAAATTCCTTTTTTGCTATTTCCTTTAACAATCCATATATCTCCTCTTCTGTTTGCTGTTTAAATACAAAAACTTTTGCTCTTGAAAGTAAAGGAGAGTTGATACTAAAAGAAGGATTCTCTGTAGTAGCCCCTATCAGAGTTATTATTCCTTTCTCGACATATGGTAAAAGGGCATCCTGTTGTGCTTTGTTCCATCTATGTATTTCATCTAAAAAAAGTATTGTTTTTTTGCCGTACTGCTGATTAGAAGTAGCTATCTTTATTATTTCTTTAAGATCATTCTTTCCACTTGTAACTGCCTGTAGTTTGTAGAAGTCATAGTAGAGATCTAATGATATGATATGTGCAAGGGTAGTTTTTCCTGTACCTGGAGGTCCCCAAAATATCATAGAAGGTATTTTCCCAGTGTCTAGAAACTTTTTAATAGGTCCGTTTTCTCCTACAAGATGTTTCTGTCCTACAAAGTCTTGTAAATTCTTAGGTCTATATTTTGATGCAAGTGGTTCATAATTACTCATATATCATTATATCTGTTTTTCAAGAGAGTTTGGTATAATAAAAATAGAAGGACTACATATGAACAGAATTCTTTTAGAAAGAGATGATATATATAAAAAAGAAACAGAGCTTTCCTCTTCCGAACGTGATATGCATATGTTTGAATTAGTAAATGCTCTTGTTACTTGTGTAGATGAAAATGTCGGCTGTGAAGATAATCCTTTTGAAATATATTTCATTCCCAGAGAGAGAAGTGAAAAACAGAGGAGTTTGATTTTTTCAAAAGAGAAGAACACATACAGTATTGGTTTAGAGCATGACTTTTACATGGAGTATCTTGTTTTTCAAGAAAGATTAGAATTTCAAACAGTAAGTGTATGTATTTGCAAAGAGAAAAATAGTAATCTACAGAAAATTACTCATAGCTACACCTCAAACCCTGAAATAGTATTTAACAGAACGTTGGAAATTTTTTCTATACTTTGTAAATATACAGACTCTCTCCATTGCTAAGTATCACTCTCTTTTCATTTTTAAGTTTCTCTACTGCATATCTGTAGGAATATACCTCTCCTTTTTTCCCAATAAAGTTTTTTAACTTAGGCTGTAAGATATTTGTACTTTCTTTATCTAAGTAACAATATATTTTTGAAAAATCCTTTAACTCTGCCTTGAAAAGATCTTTTGCTTCAAAGTTGAAATCTTTGCTTAAGGGAAAATGTAAAATTCTTTTTGTCTTAGCAACTATTAACATAATGGGAGAAATATCATAACCTGTACATTTACATTTACTAACTCTGTGTGCTTCTAGAAGTATTCTGCCATCACCACTACCCAGGTCTGCAATGTGGTCTCCTCCTTTAAGGTTCATCATATCTATAATCTCAGAAAGCACATCTTTAGGTGTTCTAAAAAGAGGAACAAGAAGTAAATTTATTAAAAGAGTGAGCACAAACGAAGCGATTAGAAGAACTACTATCATCACTATCCCTAAAGTTATTCCGTTTAACATAATGTATAATGGTTTTAAATATATTGTATGTATGATAAATGATAGAGGGAATTTTGTTAATAGACAAGGAAGAAGGTATTACATCGTATGATGTAATACGGAAATTAAAGAGAGTACTTCCAAAGGGACAAAAAATTGGTCATGCAGGGACATTAGATCCTTTTGCAACAGGATTGTTAATTATTCTCCTGGGGAAAAGTACTAAATTGATGAATAACTTTCTGGAATTAAGAAAAGAATATGAAGTTAGGGTAGAATTTGGATATTCTACAGATACACAAGATATTACAGGAAGAAAAACTAATATATCTAAAGATTTTAAAAAAATATCAAAAGAAAAGATAGAGAGGATGATTGGAGAGAGATTTTTAGGCAGAATTTTACAACTTCCGCCTCAATACTCTGCAAAGAAAGTAAAAGGTAAGAAGGCATATGAATATGCAAGAGAGGGAGAAAAAGTAGATTTAAAACCAAAAGAGATAGAGATATATGAGTTTGACATAATAAATTATGACTGGCCTGTTGTAGATTTTAATGTCATGTGTTCTAGTGGTACCTATGTAAGAACTTTGGCTAATGATTTAGGTCTAAATCTAGAAACTTTTGCAACTCCCATTAAGTTAAGGAGAATCAGAATTGGAGAGTTTAATGTCAGTGATTCTCTTAGTTCTGCTGATATTGTAAAGGGAGTTAAATTTAATTTTTTACAATGGGAAAATGATTAAGGGAAAACTGTATGTAATAGCTACCCCTATTGGTAATTTAGCTGATATAACATTTAGGGCTGTAAGTGTACTAAAGAAAGTTCCTTTTGTTCTTGCAGAGGATACTAGAGAGAGCAAAAAACTTTTAGATAAGTATGAGATTGGCGGAAAGTTAATTTCATACAGAGATCAAAATCATAGTAAGGTGATAGAGAAAATTTTAGAGAAATTAGACATGGGTTTAGACTTAGCATTAATATCTGATTCAGGGACACCCTTAATCTCTGATCCAGGATACAGACTTGTAAAAGAGCTTAGAGAGAAGGGGTATGAAGTTATTTCTATCCCTGGTCCTTGTGCGCTAACATCAGCTCTTTCAGTTAGTGGTCTCCCAACAGATAGGTTTGTATTTCTAGGTTTTCTCCCCAAAAGTGAAAGTAAGAGGAAAAAGATTATTGGTGAATACAAGCAGCTGCACAACAGTATTATAATTTATGAATCTCCTAATAGATTATTAAAACTTCTTAATTTACTAAAAGAAGAGCTAGGAGAAGAAATCACACTGTCTCTTTCTAAGGATATATCTAAATTAAGAGAGAGATATTTTTTTGGGAAACTTCCTGAGATAGTAGAACTCTTAAAGGAGGAGGGTTTTGAAGATAATCCTCATGGAGAATTTGTATGTGTTGTGTATCCAAAGGAGGTTTGATTATTTTTCTTTTAAGAAGACTCTTTCATAGTTCTCATCTGTAATCTTCTCTAATTTCTCAATATCGACCTCTTTAACCTCTGCTGCTACCTCCATTATTTCTCTTACGTGCATGGGTTGTGCGTATTTTTCTTTAATCTTTTTGTTTTTTCTCAGAGATTGAGGAGGAAGAAAAGGACCGTCTGTTTCAAAAAGGATTCTTTCAAGAGGTGTTCTTTTTAGTATCTGTCTTACATCACTCCCACTTTTGTATGTGATGATTGCATTAAATCCTATGCAGAAACCTAAGTTTAATATGTCATCCATATATGATATATTTCCAGTATAGCTATGAAAGCATCCTTTTATCAATCCTTTTCCTTCCTGTGCTACTATTTCTAATACATCTTGAATACATCTTTGTTCTTCATTGATGTCTCTAGCGTGAATACTTAGTGCTAAGTCATGTTTTTGAGCTAGCTTAATATGTTTTTTAAACGATACTCTTTGTATCTCCTCTATTTCTTCTACTATTTCCCTATCTAGCTGTTTATCCATATTTATCTGATAGTAGTCAAGTCCTGTCTCCCCTATTGCAGTGATATCATTAATATTTTTCTCTACAATATCTATATACTTCTCAATATTCTTGATACTTTTATCATAAATATTTTTATATATATTCTTGTGTATTGTAGTTTCCTGAAAGAATGTAGGATGGAGTCCTAATGCACACTGTACTACATTAAAGTATCGTTTAGAGATATCTAATGTGTCGTGGAAATCAAGCATATCTGTACCCTGTGTTAAAATATATTTACCTCCAGCTGCAATAAAGTTATTAATAACTTCATCAATATTTGATTTTAATGGTTCCATACATAGATGTATGTGAGAATCATGCATGGTAACAGTTTATCATACTAAGGTAATAATATGATAAAATTGGAGGAGAAGATGAAAAAAGTAAGGCAGAAAAATTGGTTGTTGATAATAACGGGAATTCTTTTGATTACTACTGTTTTTGCACTAGTTTTAATCACAAGGAGAAAATTGGGTATAGGAGTATGTTATCACAACAATATTATGTATGAACTAAATCAACAGATACCTGAATATGAGAAGGATAAAGATTGCTACTGTTCCTGGAATGGGGAAATTGTTTGTAAGGAAGAAGAGACCTCTGCTCTCTATGAAAACTTTTCTTCGGAGAATTTAAACTTCTCATACAATTTAAGAAATCTTTTGGAAAGACCTTCTTCTAGTCCTTTTAAGGTTACATTAGAAAATATTAATTATAGAGAGGATACCATTGATATTATTTTAGAAAGAGAGACAAATTGTACAGAAGACGGTTTGGTACCAACACAGATAGGGATGTATGAGTGGAGAGATGACTCTGTAATATTAACAACAGTTTCAAATTTAGATGAAACTATTTATACTCATAGCTGTGTTGTTATCAATACCTTCTCGCTGATTCCTAAAGATTTTAAAAAGAATATTTCTCCCACTATCTACTATCAAAATGAAGCTGGACAGCTTTCTAACCTTAACTCTTGTTTTTTTAATGAAAAGTTCTATGCTTCAGGAGATGTGTTTAAAGATACAACTGGGGAAAAACTGTGTGTCTGCAAAGACTCTGAAATAGAGTGTGAGAGATTAAAGTAATCCTACATATATACCTAAAATACAGGTTGAAGCTGCAAAAAGCCAAAATCTCATAGTTACTTTGTATTGCGGCCATCCATTTGCTTGGAAATGATGATGTATGGGAGCTATCTTAAATATTCTTTTTTTGAAGAACTTCATGCTAAACATTTGTAAGGCACTTGAAAACATAATTAACCAAGTTATTGAAGACATTAAGAAATATGGGACAAGATTGTCGGTAATTAATGCCATGTAAAACATTGTAAAGCCCAAAGGCATTGCTCCTGGGCCACCATTCCAGAATCTTGCTGGAGGAATATTAAAGTAAAGATCTATTATCTGTACACCAAGAATAATTGCTAATATTGGTATGTATTCATATTTCCCTTGTATTAGTAAGAGAAATATAAAGGCGATGTTAATGATGGAGAAAATACCTATCATTAAGCCATCTGCCCCATCAGTTAGTTCTGCTGAATATATTGCAAATTGTCCAATGGTACTAATTATAATTAATAGTAAAGGAGTAATATTTACTGTTAATATATTTAAGAAAGATAGTGTAGCAAACTCCCCTGTTTTGTAAAGAAGATACATAACTCCAATATTTAAAAGAATGGAAAATGATAATTTTGCCATTCTCCACTCGAAAGTTTCTTGAAAAGTTCTAATCTTCTCATTATGTTTAAAACCATTTGTAAATACAGCGACATCTATAAAGCCCCAAAATCCGAAAAGGATAAAACCAATTAAGAAGACTTTAATCAGTGGTGTGACTGGTACAAGCAGAAGTACAACTAAAGGAACAATAACCCAAATTAATATACCACCCATATTAGGAGTACCGTTTGTAAGATTTGTTTTCATAATCTTCATAAAGAGGGTGTTATCGCCCTTCCCTCCTCCTATTTTGGATTTTTTAATTCCACTTACTTGATTAAATTTATAAAGGATTGAGATCATAATAGGTGCGAAAATAGCTGATAGAAGAGTAGCTAGAAAGAGAGCTTCTAAACTTTTTTTAAGTACTTCAATCATTTGTTTTACTATTATAATTAATTTATAGATTATCTCAGTTTTGTCTCTTTATTTCCATATCATCAGCAATACTAAAGAATATGTCCCTCCATACAGGTACCGTAGTTATACTAGCAAAAGAATTGTTTTTAGGCTCCTGTAATTTAACAAGCATTATCATTTTAGGATCGCTTGCCGGTGCAAATCCTATCACAGTATCATTAGTGTATCTTTCTTGGTATCCTCCTTCCTCTGCAGGTATTTGAGCAGTCCCTGTTTTTGCAACAACACCGTATGCTTTTAGTTCGTTCCCATAATATCCTAGAGAATCATTTTGGACAGAGCGAGTCAATAATTCTTTGATAGTGTCAGCTGTCTCTTCAGAAGCAGTTCTTCTAAGAACTTGAGGCTCAATCTTTATAGTTTCTCTTTCGTCCTTTATCTCTGAGATGATATACGGTCTCATCCTTACCCCTTTGTTTGCAAAAGTACTAAATGCTGATATTAGCTGTAATGGAGTTGCAGAGATAACCTGTCCGTATGATGCGGTTATTGTATCTAGCTTAGTCCAGTATTTTTTGGGCATAAGATAGCTGGTTCCTTCTTCTTGTAAACCTATGCCTATAAATTCTCCAATACCATAATCCTGAAGTGCTGAGTAAAACTCATCAAATTCTATAGCTAAGCCTATCCTAGCCGCACAAGGATTATTCGAGTGTTTGAATATATCTGATAGATCTAATAAACCTGCAGCACGTTTGTTCCAAGTGTAAATCCTCTGTCCTTTTAAATCGGGATAACCTGTAACTTCAAAGAGATCAAGATATCCAGTGGGGTCATCACATGTGTAATCCTTATCTATCGCTCCACTTTCAAGTGCAATTGCAACAGTAATAGGTTTCTGCACAGAACCGTATTCATAAACATCGGATACAGCTCTGTTTTTCAATACCCAAGGCTCTGAAACTCTCCAATACTCATTAGGATTGTATGAAGGATAATTAGCCATTGCTAAAATAGCACCTGTTTTAGGATCCATCACTATTACACTTCCACTCTTTGCTCTACTCTCTTTTACTTTTTCTTCAAGGATGGTTTCAACTTTGTTCTGAATATTAGGAATGATAGTTAATTTAAAGTCCTTTCCTTCTCTAGGTAAAATAGGTTCGTACTCTGCTGTCAGTATTACATTCCCTGAAGAATCTCTTTCTTCATAGGAATATCCCTGTCTGCCAGTAATGTCTCCGTAATAGTAGCCCTGTATACCGTATTGACCAACTAATTCTCCATCCTCATTTTTGCCTATGAAGCCTAAAACATGTGAAGCAAGATGGTTATTCGGATATGTTCTCTTCTCATCATTTTCAAAATATAATCCAAAACCTTGAGTTCCTGCTCCAAATATTTCTAATTCTTCTAAAGCCTTTTTCTTCTCAGTAGAAACTCCTTTCATCAGGGGAGCATAAACGAAATCTTCAGTCAGTTTCTCCTCTATTTCTATCTGTTCCATATTTAATATAGAAGCAACCTCTGCTATAAATCTTTCCTTTTCAGAGAAGAATAACTCTCTTTCCTTTTCATTTGTACTTAATGTTGCATATATATTCCAAACAGGTTCATCTACAGCAAGTACGGTATTATCGGCAGCGGTAATTATTCCTCTTGTAGCAACCTGTATTCTGCTTGTCCTGTATTGGTCTTGTGCCATATTTTGAAATTTGTCTGCAAATATGATTTGCCATCTAAATATTTGGAATATTAAAATGGCTGCAAACAGAGTAATTGCATAACCAATAATTTTGGAATTAAAAGGATTTGAAGATGTTTTCTTTTTTCTTTTTTGTGATGAGAAAAGAGTATTAAGATTGGACATTACTATCTTTCTGCTATGATACTACTATCTTCAATATATATGACAGTTTTTTCACTTGAGGAAGAAATATTTAACTCCTTGTTTGCTAATTGTTTAATAACATGGATAGAGCCTGTTTTTGCAACTTGCTCTTCCATTAATCTGTTTTCTTCAATAAGGTAGTTTTTTTCACTATTTAAAGATTGTAACTGTATCCCTAAAGGACTAAGAATAGAATTAATCACCAATTGTGAAAGTATAAAAGTAAGCAAAGAAAAGAGGAATACTGTTAAAGCCATGTTTTGTTTTCTGTTATTTTCTCTCATCTAATTGTTGTTTTTTAATAATAGTTCTTAACTTAGCGGAAGCGGATCTAGGGTTCTGCTTTTTTTCGTCGTCGGTTGGGGCAATATGACTTTTAAAAAGTATTTCCCCTTCTCCGCTTCCCTGTTTTTCTAAAAAATAGTTTTTAACGATGCGATCTTCAAGAGAATGAAAAGAGATTACAGATATTCTTCCATTTTCTTTTAAGATCTCAAACGACTCATCTAGAGCAATTTTCAAGCTGTTTAACTCATCATTTACCACGATTCGCAGGGCCTGAAAGACCCTGCGAGAAGGGTTCTTGTTTGAGTTAACAGCCGGCATTACTTTGTAAATAAGCCGTGTAAGATCTCCTACTGTATTGATATTAGAGATGTTTTCTTTAATATGTTTTGCTATTAAATTAGAATATCTTTCTTCTCCGTATTTATTGAAAATAAATGTTAATTCTTTTACTGAGAGGGCATTTAACAAATCTTTTGCTGTAACATTTAATTCACTGTCCATTCTCATATCTAAAGGTTCTTCTTCTTGCATATAACTAAAGCCTCGTTCTTTTGATTCTTCTATCTGTCTTGAAGAAATACCTAAATCAATTAATATGCCATTAGGTTTTCTGTTAATTTCTTTTACTAGTTCACGGATATTTCTAAAATTACCCTTTTTGATAATCCAGTTTTTTCTTTTAAGAAGATAATCTTTGTAATATTCCTCTACAAACTCAATAGCATTTAAGTCACAATCGATACTAAGGAGAGTTCCTGTATCTGAAAGTTTTTGTATGACTTCAAAACTGTGTCCTCCATCACCCAATGTACAATCTATGTAGAAACCGTTAGGTTTGATATTTAAGGAATCAATAGTCTGAGATAGTAGTACTGGAATATGAATCTTATTCATTCTTACTGTTTTTCATTTTATCAATCTCCTGTGCAATCTCTTCACCGTGCTCTTGTAAATACTGTACTCTCTCTTGCCATCTATCTTTATCCCAGATCTCTACCCAATTTATTAATCCTATGAATACAATATCTTTTTTAATGTTTGCATATTCTAAAAGAGTATCTGCTATAACAAATCTTCCCTGATCATCAAGATTTATTTCTTTAGCACCTCCAACTAAAAATCTACTTGTATCTCTAATATCTTTATTTATAAAAGAGCCATCTATTACTTCTGTTGCTACTTTTCTCCACAATTTCTCGTTTACAATTATCAACGCATTTTCATAACCTCTTGTTAGAATTAAGTTTTCACCTAACTCATCTCTAAATTTTTTAGGAAGTGATACTCTTTTCTTCTCTCCTACTCTACTTTTATATTCTCCTATTAACATGTTTTTAATATATCATCTTTCACCACTTTTTACCACTTCTTGCCACCAATTTAGCATTGCTACTGTTAAGTGTCAAGTAAGAATTATTATGGGATTAAATATACTTATCTAGGATATGTAATTATGTGGCTTTAATAGTAGATTGTATTTTTTAGAGAAATATTTTTTGTTGCCGATAGCTAAAATTATTGAAACTATTTTAAATAGATAATATGTTAAAAAACAAATAAAAATGGTAATATAAAGATATGGATATATCATTGAAAGATTTAGCTGAGAGATTCCCTGAATTTAGTGTTAAGAATTATGATGAGGATGCCTTTTTTGTAGGTTTTAGTCATGATTCAAGAACTATTAAAGAGAATGAATTATTTATCCCAATAGTAGGTGAGAAATTTGATGGTCATAATTATATTTTTGAGGCGTTTGAAAATGGTGCTTCAATAGCGATATGTGTTAAGGAGAAATATAATCCTGATTGGGATGGTTTAAATATGCCAATAGTTATAGTTAAGTCGATAGAGGATGGTCTACAAAAAATACTTAATTATGCTATTTCACACATTACTGCACCAGTTGTTGGGATAACAGGTAGTACAGGTAAGACAACTACTAAAGGTATGTTAGTAACTATTTTAAAAAGTCAAATGAAAGTACTTCATGCAGATAGATCTAATACTGTTTGGGGTAACGCGGTTATACTTAGTAAGTATAATGATCATGATGTTGTTGTTTTGGAATGTGGAATGGATAGGAAAGGTGAGATAGCTTGGCATGTTAATTCTATAGATCCTGACTTAGGCATTCTTCTAAATGTAGGACACGTTCATGCTGAGAAGGTAGGTACTATTGAGGATGTGTACAAGGAGAAGAAAGACTTGGCTGATTATATGGAAAGAACAGGAAAACCTCTTGTATTAAATATAGACGATGAGAGATTAAGTAGGATATATGAGAATTACAGAGAGGGTGCAGAATTAATAACGATTGGACAGAGAGAAGATGCTGATTTTGTAATATCAGATATTAAAACAGATAAATCAGGCACTCATTTTAAGTTTAGTTACTATGACAATGCTCTCTCAGTTAGCCTCAAAATCTTTGGAGAGGGATATGCTTACAACGCAATGGCTGCGATAGCGACAGCAAATAGATTAGGAGTTTCTATTGATAATTGTATAAAAGGAGTGGAATTATTTGAAAACAATGAAGGGAGATTTGAAAAATTAGAATATAAGGATAGGATTACAATAGTAAACGATGCATATAATGCAAATCCAACATCAATGGATATGGCTTTGAAAACCTTTTATCAGATCTGTCCAAGTAATGACTATCATAGAATTGTTGTATTAGGAGATATGAAAGAGTTAGGAGAGGTTTCTTCTGAAGAGCACAAGAGATTGGGAGAAATTGTAAAATCATATAATTTTGAAGAAGTGTACTATGTGGGTGAGATGTATGATGATTTTAATTATGGAGAATATCTAGAATCCTCCGATGAGGTGGCAGCAATGTTAAATATTAGATTTGAAGAGCTTAAGGAAAAGAAAATAGCAGTGCTGTTAAAATCTAGTAATAGTATTGGCTTGTATCAGGTACCAGATTTCCTTAAAAAACTAGGAGTTATTTAGATATAGATATTCCTTGAAAGTTAACATTCCTCTATCCATTTTAAGTCTGCGCCTAATCTGTTTAAGTTTTCCACAAAGTTTGGATGAGCTCTTTTTATAGAATCGGCATCCTCTATTATACTTTCTCCTTCTATTGTTAATGCAACCATCATTAAGGCTACTGTTGCTCTAATTATATTAGGGGCACTCACCTTAGTTGGATTTAAAGGTTTGTTACCATAGACTATTATTCTATGTGGATCACACATAACGACATGTGCTCCAAACTTAATTAGTTCTGGTATCCAAAAGAAACCACCTTCATATAATTTATTCCAGAACATCATAGAACCTTCTGATTTTACAGCTAACGCTATCATTAATGGTAGTAAGTCTGCTGGGAAGTATGGCCAAGGAGCTGCCTCTAGTTTTTGCAAAAGATTTTTGGTGTATGGGTTTATTATTTTTAACTCCTGATTAGCCTTAACTATTGCAGTATCATCTTTGTATTCTATCTCCACATTAAATTTCTTAAAGGCCTTGTTAATCAAAGGGAAATGTTCTGGTTCAGAATTATGAATTTTTATCTCTCCTCCTGTCATTGCCCCTAAAGCCAGTAAGGTTGTAATTTCATGGTGATCTGAACTTATTGTAAAATCAGTTCCTTTTAATTTTTCTACTCCTTTTATTGTAAGTTTAGAAGTCCCGATACCTTCTATTTTTGCCCCCATAGATTCTAGTAAGAAGCAAAGATCCTGTACATGAGGTTCAGAAGCGGCATTGACCATTGTTGATTCACCTTTGGCTTTTACAGCAGCCATTATGAAATTCTCAGTAGTAGTTACACTCATATAGTCTTGCCAGAGAAAACCTCCTCTTAATCCATCTGTGGTTTTTATCTTTAAATCATTATTGTATTCGACATCTGCTCCTAGACCTTCTAATACTTCTAAATGTGGATCTAGTTCCCTTATTCCTAGTGCACATCCACCAATTTCTTCCTTTGTTTCAATTACTTTCATCCTAGATGTTAATGGTCCTAAAAGTAATACAGCTCCTCTCATACCAAGTGGAAATCCTTCTTCTCCAAAATCATCCTTAAAGTTTGAGTTATTAATTTTTATAATAGATTTCTTTTTATCCCAATCTATTTCTGACCCTAAAGAAACCATCAACTCTACAAGCTTATTCACATCAACCAAATCAGGAAAGTTTCTTAAGGTTACCGTTTCATCAGTTAACAGTGTTGCACAAAGAGCTGGTAATGCAGAATTCTTGTTTCCAGCAGGAGTAATCTCACCACTTAATCTGTTCCCTCCTTTTACAATTAAATTTGCCATTAAAGTAAATTTTAAACTTATCTAAATTCCTATACTATCCATAATAGTATGAATAGCATCAGTAGGAAATGCTCTTGCAACTTTTTCCCCATCAAAAGCTTTCTCTTTTTTATAAAAGTTTTTCATTCTTAAAATTAAACACTCAGGAGTTAATTCTCCCTCTCTTATTATATCTGCTAGACCTAAATCTTGTAATATTTTGGCATTTTCATACTGTTCATTATGAGGAACCCATGGTATCGGTATGAAGATGGAGGGTATTTTTAGTACTCCCATTTCATATACAGTATTTGCTCCTGCCCTGCCCACAAACATATCTATATTATTAAATAGAAACCCAATCTCATCTTTATCAACATATTTAGTTATAATTAATCTATCTTTTAATTCTACAGGAAGTTTCTTTTTTTCTTTTTTAAGAAGATCATAATCTTGATATTTTTTGTTATCTCCAGTCTGTAAGACTATTTGGAAACTTTCGAGTATAAAAGGAAGTGCATCTTGTATGGTAGTATTGATAATATGAGAACCAAGACTTCCTCCTGAAATATATACGATTGGGAACTCTTCCTGTTTCTCTATCATAGTTTTTAAAGGTTGAACTATTTCCCCTTTTCCACTCTTGTTAAATATTTCAGGTCTGACTAAGTTGCCAGTATGAATTGTTCTATCCTTTGGGAAATATTTAGAAGATACAGTAAAAGTAACAAAGATTTTTTTAGCTATCTTACTAACGATTCTGTTGGAAAGAATTATTGCAGCTACCTGCTCGTGTAGATAAACATCTGCTCTGTACAGTTTGGCTACAATACATACGGGTAGCGTAACAAAACCACCTGTGGAAATTACGATATCTGGTTTAAATTTTCTGATAATTTTAAAAGAGTCAAAAAATGCAAGAAAAACTCTTAAGAGAAGATATATGGCTTTCAAAGATATTTTCCTTTGAAGCTTACCAGCTCTGATATATTCTTGATTGAATTCTTCAGAAGCAAAGATTTTCTTTTCTAAAGACATCCCTGGCTTCTCATCTTCCATACCTAGATCTCCTCCAACATAGAGGAAGTTTCTGTTGTTTAACAAGTACTTTTTATTTATAGCGTTAATAATTGCTGATGCTGTTGATATATGGCCTCCCGATCCTCCTCCCGTTACGATTATTCTTTTTTCTAATTCTTTCCTATTGTCCATTATTTGTGTTGTACCTACTTATATTTAATAGTATAGCAATACCTATGAGGGTTACAAGCGTATTTGAGCCACCATAACTTATAAAGGGAGAAGGTAATCCTGTAAGAGGCATTAATCCAACATTGGCAGCCATATTCATTAAAGCTTGTAGAACTAGCCAAATAGTAATTCCAGATGCTAAAAGTTTTCCCTGTTTATCCTGAGTATTTGTTGCTATTTTAAGCCCTCGCCAAAGGAAGAATAACCAACCTAAAATTAGTACTACTCCTCCTACCAAACCTAGCTCTTCTAAAATTATGGCAAAAGTTGAATCTGTAAATGCGGTGTTTTCCACTAAATACCCAAATCTTTGTCTTGATTGACCAAATCCTTTTCCTAAAAAACCACCTGAACCTATCCCTATTAAAATCTGTTGCATTTGGTATCCGCTCCCTTGAGCATCTGCAACATCTCCTGTGAGGAGTAATGTTAAAAAGGTTTGTATTCTTTTGAGACGATAAGGTTCTAGTATAGCGGCAAGTATACCAACAGGAATAACTAGTAAAATTATACCTATTGAACTTAGAGTATGCTTTTTATCCTCACTTGCCATTAAGAACATTATGAAGGAAGTTATACATATTATTACTGCAGTACCAAGATCAGGTTGGAGTACTATAAGAGATGTGATAGTACCAAGAATTACTAGCAGTTTAGTTGATTTGCTATTAATTATCTTATCAAAGGTACCCTTTATATTTTTCTGTGTAGTGTCTGTTTTTGATAACCATCCTGAAAGGAATATTGTCAATATTATTTTCAGAAATTCAGCTGGCTGTATATCTACAGGTCCTATGGACAACCATCTTTTTGCTCCATTTATCTTTTCACCAAATATTAATACAGCTATTAAAAGAAAGATTGTTACTATCAGTAACAAAGTGGAGATTTTTATTAGTTTTTTATAATCCCAGAAGTATATGAGTAAAGCAGGAATAGAACCTAGGAGTAACCAGATTACTTGTAATTTCAGGAAATGAAATTGATCGTTAAATACTGCTGTAGCTTGATATACGCTGGCATCAAAGATCATAATAGCACCAAATATAGCCATGAAAATAGCAAAATAGAGAACAAACTTATCAGGCTTGCCTTTACTTAAATTTCTTTCAGTCCTTCTTTTTTTTACTACTCTTCTCGACATATAGTAATTATTAATATACTATATTAACGTATGGAGAAGAAGAGACGAAGTAAAGGAGATGGTTATCTTTTTGTAGTTGGAGGTCCAGGATCTTCTGGGAGCACAGTAATTTCAGAGGAGTTAAGTAAATATTTCAACTTAAGAAGGATCTATGCGGGCTCTATATTTCGTACAATTATCCTAGAGAAAGGTTATGAGAAGGTAGAAGACTTTTATAAAGAGTCTAACAAAGAAGAACTACTAAAACTAGATATGCAGGTAGATAGATATCTTTTGGAGGAATCCAAAAAAAAGGATATCTTAATAGAATCAAAAATATTTGCAGGGATACTACATATAAAAGATATTCCTGCAACTGTCACCATATGGTTAGATGCATCTTTGCATGTTCGCACTTCAAGGTATTTAAATAAATTAAATTTAAGTAACTTTTGGACTAAACTACTGGAATATTTTAGAACTAGAAGAAATCTTAAAAAAAGATGGAGATTAGATAGTAAAAGATACAAAGATTTGTATGGAGTGGATTATAGTAAACCAAAGATGTACAATGATATTGTAATAGATTCTTCCAAGATGAATCAGGAAGAAACCTTTGATTTAATTTTAAAAAAAATAAAGGATGGACGATATCTTGAAAGTGAATGAGCAAAGTAATACTAATTCTCTACAGGATCAAGAGAATTATAATCCTAATTATGTAACTCCTGATGATTTAGATAGTAGATGGCTACGTTGGAAATGTCTAGTATGTGGGTATATTTACGAAGGGGTTACACCAATTAAGGTTTGTCCAAAATGTGGGAATCAAGATCCTGATAAATTTGATGATGCTGAGTAGTTGTTTTCTATGCCGGGAGAGGGAATCGAACCCTCACTCTATTGCTAGAACGGGATTTTAAGTCCCGCGCGTCTGCCTTTTCCGCCATCCCGGCCAATATCTAGGTATTTTAATCTAAAAAGTAGCTATTTTCAATAATATGAGAGGTGACGACGGGAGTCGAACCCGTGATAGTGGTTTTGCAGACCACGGCCTTAACCAACTTGGCTACGTCACCAAGGGAATTAATAATCAAGTACATCCTTTATAGTAGCTATTTCAAAGATAAGGTCATTTTCTTTATTTTTTATTGAGCTACCAGTAATAATAGCAATTTTGTCTGTTAAATCCAACTCTCCGTAGGTATAAATGGTCTGTATTGCTCTTGTAATGCTCTCATCTCTATCATCGGAAAGACCTTTAACATAGAAAGACTTTACATTTCTAAAAATACAATCCTGCCTTACTCTTTCAAAGTTTGAACTAATAGACCATATTGGAACGGATGGTCTATGTCGAGAGATACTTGCAACAGTCCCTTTTTCATCTGAGAAAACAGCTATTCCTTTTAATGGGAGACTTTCACTAAGAAGTGCTACATTCCTAGATATTTCATCTACTTCTTCATTGGCAGAGGTAGTGCCGTATATGGGAGATAGCTGCATGATAGATTCTGTATTTAATGCAATTTTATTCATAACCTTTACGGCATCTATTGGATTTTTCCCAGTAGATGTCTCTGCAGAAAGCATTAAAGCATCAGCACCATCCATTATTGCATTTGCAACATCAGAAACTTCGGCTCTAGTAGGTTTAATATTATCCTTCATTGATTCAAGCATTTGTGTTGCTACAATTACTGGCTTACCTTTAGCTCTACATTTATATATCATCTGCTTCTGTAGTATAGGGATATTTTCTAATGGTGTTTCCACACCTAAATCTCCTCTTGCAATCATTACAACATCGGTAATTTCAAGTATTTCATCAAAATTCTCAACTCCTTCTTTGTTTTCTATCTTCGCAATAATTTTAATATTGGAATCTCCTATTATTTCTTTTACATGGAGAATATCATTCTTACTCCTTACAAAAGAGATTGATAAAAAGTCTAGGTTTTGACTTACAGCAATCTGAATATCTTTTATATCTTTCTCTGTTACAGTTGGGAAGTTTAAATTAATACTAGGAATATTTACCGTTTTGTTTGGTTTAAGTAAGCCGGGTTGTATTACATCACAGATGAGTTCTGTACCTTTTATTTCTGTTACTTTTAATTCTATTGAGCCATCATCTAAAAAGATACTTGTATCTTTTGCTAAAAGAAGATGTAAATCGGGATATGAAACTTTAATACTGTTTGGTGTGGAAGAATTAAAAGAAGAAAGGGAAACTCTGTTTTTTATCTCAATGGTTTTTTTTAAGTCTCTTACTCTTATTTTAGTTCCTTTTGTATCAAGCATTACTGCTATTCTCGGAGAGATTTCTCTTAATGTTTTTGTTACTCTAGTAATTTCTTCTAAATCAGCAAATGAAGCGTTTATCCTTGCTATTTCCATTCCATTCTTGAACATTTCTGTGAGAACACCTCTGTCCCAAGTAGATGGTCCTATTGTTGCTATTATTTTGGTTGCTGCTAAGTTTTTCATAAGGGCAGTACTGATGTAAAAAGTATAGCATAGGTAATGAATCTTAGTACAGAGAAGAAAAATGTTATGGGGCTATGAAAGAAAAGTTTGAATATGGTATATTTGTTCATGAAAAAATCTATAAAATCTCTGTTAGTATATCTTTTAATATCATATTTTGTATTTACTCTCTTTGAGCAAGCAGTTAAATTACCTCAGAAATTTATTTATCTTGTTTTAGTTTTGTTAATACTTTCTTTTACTGTGATGATTGCATGCCCTTTGTTAAACTTTCTCACGATAAAATGTAAATTTCCTACATTTCTTCTTATGTCTACCCTGTTACTTGCAGGGGTTCTCTACGGTCTTAAATTATTTATGATTGATTTTTATATTGAAGAATTCCTCTTCGAAGGTTTTAACTTAGGCTTTGTACAAATAGAGAGTTTTGATGTAATACCCATTTTTACTATCTTTATGCTTGCCTTTTTAGTTTCTCTTTTAAGTGCTTTTTTCAAAGAAATGGATACTGATTAAAGATTTTCATTATTTTCCTCTTAGATGTTATAATTAAGGTATGGACAATTTATTAAAAACTCTTTTAATATCACAGATAGTAGTTTGTATATTCTTAATATCCTCTATTCTTTTACAAAACAGAGCTGAAGGATTAGGTAAGATGTTTGGTGGTGGAGGTGAGGTATTTAGGACAAAGAGAGGTTTTGAGAAATTTCTCTACTACTTTACTATTGTTTTAATAATACTCTTAGTGTTTCTTTCTTTAGCGATATTAAAGTATTCAGCATAGTCCAATAAATATGGAATCAAAAAGAAGTAAAAATATCGAAAAACCAGAGAAATTCTCTATGAAGGAAGCTCTAACAGAGGTTCAGATAGAAGAAAGTAGGTTTGTTAAGAAAGAGAAATTTAGCATAAGAGATTTTTTGTGGAATTATCCATCTTTGATTAAAAGGTTTTTTAATAGATTAATACCTTTTAGTTATATCTTTATCTTCTCGATAGTAGCAGTACTATTGCTGTTTTTACTAGAGTCTAATGTTATTGCAAGGATAGTAGATGACTCTAAGGTAAAAGATACTTTTGTAGAAGGATCTGTTGGAGCGATTTCTACATTCAACCCTCTGTTTGAATCGGGTAATTATGTGGATAGAGCTGTTCAAGAGTTGGTGTTTGATAGGTTTGTATATATAAATGGTGATGGAGAACTTGAAGAAGGGATTGCTAAGGAGTGGAGTATCTCTGATGATGGATTAACCTATGAGTTTAAAATTAAGGATGATATATATTGGCAAGATGGTACGAAGCTAAGTATAGAGGATGTTTTTTTTACCTTTGAAATTGCAAAAGTTTTAGCAGAGGAATACAGTTTTGATTCTGTTGGGATTTCTCTGATTGGTATAGAATTCCAAAAAAGTGGAAAAGATACGATACGTTTTAATCTAGAAGAGCCCAACCCTGCTTTTTTTGAAGCAATTTCTTTGTATATAGTACCCAAATCAAAATTAGAAGGAGAAGATTTAACTCAGTTACCTTTTAATATGTTCGCAAGATATCCTTTAGGTACAGGAAGATATATGGTTACTAGAACAGAACAGAATTCTGTGTATCTAACTGATAACAAGTATGACAAGTATGATGCAGATGTTAAAAATATTGTATTAAAGGTTTTTCCTGATAAGGAGAGTTTAGAAATGTCTTTTAGAATAGGAGTTTTAGATGCTATTAGCGGTTGGGATTATGAATTAATGAGTTTTGTAGAAGAGTACAGTAATATTAAAGAATATTTAATGGTTGAGGAGAATAGGACTAAATTAATGTTCTTTAATATTAGAAAAGACTTTTTCAAAGAAAGAGATATTAGATTAGGTATCAATTACTTGATAGATAGAGAGAAACTATTAAAAGAATCAAATGTTGGTGCTATTGAGAGTAAAGGTCCTTTCTATGAGGAGTCATGGGCTTTTAATCAGGAGATGGAGTACTATGGTTATGATCCTGAAAAAGCCAAGACATATCTGTCAAATCTAGGCTATGAAAAGAATGAGGATAGTGGATATTTTGAAAATAGTAATCAGGAAATTCTTTCTTTTACACTTAGTTACTTTGAAAGTGTTACTAATGAAAGGTTAGTACGTATTTTACAGAACATGTTAAAGAAAGAAGGAGTAGTATTAAAATTAGAAAAGTTAAATTACAATCAAATAACACAAGAGATAATAGCTACACGAGATTTTGAAGTTTTACTTTATGAAGTAGAAACAACTATAGATCCTGACCAATATAATTTATGGCACTCTCTTAAAAGTAATTATCCTGATTTAAACATATCTGGTTACTCCTATGAAAGAGTTGATATACTACTTGAAGATGCTAGGAAAACTAAAGATAAAGCTTTGAGAAAGGAAAAATATGATCTATTTCAGAAATATCTTATGGCAGATGCTCCTGTTGTCTTCCTATATAATCCAAGATTTTATTATTTTGTAAAAGACTCTATAACAGGTATCGATCTAGACAGTATAGATTACTCATATCAACGATTTTACAATATCCAAGATTGGAAAATAAGATAATATAATATCTCTGCCAAGAGGGGGAGTCGAACCCCCACCCTATTTCTAGGACTACGTCCTGAACGTAGCGTGTCTGCCTATTTCACCATCTTGGCATACACAGTAGTTATTTCTTTGAAGTTATCTTGATATCAATATTCTTCTCTTTACCTTCATCGTCATCGGGATCAAATTTCTTAAAGTCTTTTAGGAAATCTATTTTAGTAACAATTTTCTCATCCTTTTCCTTTGTTTTCTCCTTTCTGGCCTTTTTGGGCTTTACTTCTTTCTTTTCATCCTTACTCTCTTCTTTTGTCTCTTCTTCTTTTTTAGAAAGTATCTCTTTTAATGTCATATTCTTTGCCTCGGATTTGTTGTTCTCATTATTATTCATTTTCCCTTCTAACTCTTTTATCATTTTCTTCTCACTAGAGTTTCTAAAAGATACATTTAAAAGCCATGCTAATATGAAGCCTAGTGTGAAAGTAGTAATAATTAAAATAGTTAAATCAGAATTATTTGAGATTACTTGAGTTAGATTATCAAAACTAATAGCTCCAAAGGAGAAATAGATATCTTTCTTTCCATTTCTTTCTAGTAATAGACTGTTTTGAGACTCCCCTAGTTCAAAAGTGATAGAATTGGCTAAGTTACTAGCATACCCATAACGTCTTGTATATCCGGTAAAAGTATACAGACCTTCGGAAAGATCACTTAAATCAATCTCTACTTTCCAAGAACCATCTTTATCAATCTTAGTCTCGGCAGTATCAATATCTTTACTTGATGAGAGAATTAGTATCAATTCAGAATCAGCAAGACCTGTCCCAGAGATTGTTAATAAATTATCAGTAAAGGATGGAGAGTTTATAATAGGGGGTCTAGGAATAACGATAATATCTCTTTCTAATATTTGAGTGGAATCAAATGTATCTATAAATTTGAATCTGAGAGTATGAGTCCCTATTCTTAAAGCTGGTAGATTGTAAGGACTCTCTATCTGTTCAAAACCAGTATCATTAATTTCTAGCTGAACTCCAGCAGAATTTTCAGATGGATCAACAAAGGTTATGATATGACTAGGATTATCTGTTATAGAGGGAATATCAAGCAAGAGTTGTTTCAAGAAAGTCTCTTCCCTTTCTATCTCTATCTGATCTAGTTCTTCTTTGCTGTTTGCAAAAGTTTCTTTTTGAAAACTTAACAGAAGGAGAAACGATAATACTAACAGAAATATTGACCAAAGTTTTCTTCTCATTTTGAAGATTATAAATTTATTTTAAAAGAAATACTACCCTATTCTATCAATGAAAAGTATTCCTTCCAAATGATCTAATTCATGTTGTACAGCAACAGCATCGTTATCATATAATTTTTCCTTTCTTAACATACCATCTATATCCTGATATTTGATCTCTATTCTTCTGTATCTCATGACATCTTCTTCAACGTTTGGAACACTAAGACATCCCTCTGTTGTTGTAATTTTACTAAAATTTAAAGGTTTAATTTCAGGATTAATATATACTTGCCATTTATTTGTACTTTCCTTTAGTATATAAAAAACTCTTTTATGCTCACCAGTCTGAGGTGCTGCGATACCTCTAGCAGGAATCCCTATCTGTTCTTCACTGTTTTTTGCAGTATGAAGTAAGTCTTTTAAAAAGTTTCTGAATTTCTCACTTTCTATCTCATCATTAGAAATGGAGAGACTCTTTTCTCTAAGAAATTTTTCCTCTTTTTCGTCTTCTATTGTATATATCCTTAATTGTTTTGCCATGCTAGAAAGTATATCATATTTATATTTGTAAAGATTTTGTAACATTATTCTTTTATTATATTAAAATGTGCATATATAAGTAGTAGTGTTTATGAATCTAGAAGAAGATCTAGATAGATACTTGGAAGAGTATATATACAAATTTCTAAGGAGTCTTTCTTTTATCCTTTTGATTTCTCTTTTTTTCTCAGTACTATATTTCTTTCTAGAAGGTAGTCAACATAAGGTATTAAGAGTCTCCACTCTATTTTGTGTAGTATATTTTTTGAAGAAATGTTTCTTAAAAAGAAATACTACTTTCTTCTCCTATATTTTAATTTTTATTTTCCTAATACTTTCTCTTTATTTTTCATTTTTGAATGGATTTCTTTTTCATTCACTTCTATTAGCAGCAATATCTTTTTTTCTTTACTTAATAGTAATAAATAATTTAGATTTTACTTTTTTTGTCTTTCTTTTTGTAATTACTACGGTTTTGGCATGCAATTTTTTAAGAATAGAATTAGGAATGCAAGGAAATATGATAGAGCATAACGGTAATAATCTCTTTATACAGTTGTTTCTCTATTGGCTAACTGTCTTCTTCCTATACACACTGTTTAAAGGCTGTTTCTTTCTTAAAGCTTTTCAACAAAAAGTTTTAAAAGATTCAAAGAATTATAGATATTTAGCAAATATGGAGTATAAAAACAGGCTTTTAGGAAGGATATCTAAGTGTATTTTACATGATATTTCTACTCCTATAAGTGTAGTATCAGGATATTTAAGAATTAATCCAGGAGAAGAAAAAAGGAAGTTAATATATAAGGAATCAGTATTAGCCTCTTTGTTATATATTGAGAACATCTTAAATGATTCGTTAGATGTGGTTAGGCATCAATCTGATGAAGAATTCTTTGAACCAGATTCTTGTATTTTAAATATGGTAAGAATTTTAAAAGGCAGATTATGTAAAAGTAAAATTATATTAAGACTTAAACTTTCTAAAAGTACAAAGTTGAAAGGGAATAGATGTGCTTTTTGTAGAATTTTTCTTAATCTCTTTATTAATTCTGTAGAAGAGTTAGAGCTGTCTAGAAAATCAATTAAGATAATTGAAGTAGATACATGTGTATTAGATAATACCTATATTCTAAGTATAAAAGATAATGGAAGAGGTTTTAAAAAAGAACTTCTTGAAAAAATAGATAAAAACGAATTAATTTTAGAAGAGGAAAATTTAGGCTTAGGTTTGTTTTTTGTTTTTAATTCGGTTAAGGAAAAGTTTAAAGGGAAAGTAGAGATCAAAAGCAATAGATGGAGATATACTAAGATTAAAGTTTTCTTTCCTTTATGAATATTCTCTTTTTATATCTTCAAAGTAGATAGGATTAATAGCATATCCTATCCCATTAATAGTTTTAATTAATGATTTTTCTAAAGGAACATTAAATTTCTTTCTGATTCTGCTAACCATAGTATCGACAGAATATATAGAAGGATTTTTGAAATTATTTAAAATATTTGAAACTATTTGATTTCTAGTAAATACCTCTCCTTTTGATTCTATTAACATGATTAAGAAATCTGTTTCTGTTTTAGTCAAATCTAATATCTTCTCGTTACTTTTAACAATTCTTCTGTCTATATCAATATATATTCCTAGTGTTTTAACAATATTTCCTTTTAAATTTGGATTTATCAAAGATTTGATTTGAGCTTCTAATATTTCATAATTTAAGGGTTTATAATGGTATATATTTATATTGAGTTTGTATGCTTTAAGTTCATCGGTTTGTTCTTTTGATCCTGTTATTACAATGATAGGCTTGTTATTTATCTCTCTAATTTTTCTTACTATCTCAAAACCCGTAATATCTGGTAGTCCTAGATCTATTATAGCTAATTGATACTTGTTCTCTAAAACTTTCTTGATTCCATCCTTTCCGTTGTATGCATAATCAACATTTAAGTGTAAAGTTTTAATAAACTCAGAAATAGTTAGTACTAAATTAGCACTATCCTCTACTATTAGTACAGTAGGTCTTTTGTTAGGCATACGATAAGTATATATGAAAGATGTTACAGAGACATTACGGAATATATTACTACTCTACTCTTCATTATTCTCTTTCTCAGGAGACTCATCCTTTCTCTCTGGTAAAAGCAATCCAAGCAAAAAAAGTATTATGAATATGGATGTTAGTATGGCTACTATTGTTACTATTCCCATAACTTCACTATATCATATTCTTTAATTTTTGTTATCCTTTTGTCATTCTTTCTACTAAAGAAAAACAACACCCACAATAGTTCTGTTTGTAAAATCCTCTGTTTTTAATATTTTCCTCGGGAGTTATCTCTATAAATTTAATATTGTATTTGTTTTCATACTTTTTTCCTATGGCTAAGATCTCTCTTCTGTTTTGGAAATTACTGCTAAGTAAAGTTGTAGTGACAACCTCTATATTTTCTCTAACGGCGTAATTAAAAAGAAAATCTATTCTTAACTCCCAACAGAGAGAACATCGTTTGCCTTTTTTGTAAGTTTCTTTTAAAGTATTAAAATACTCTTTTGGTCTGTAATCGGGAATAACAAGTTTAGTGTTATTGGGGAGATTGTTTTTTATAGCTTTTAATCTCTCCAGATATTCACTTCGAGGGTGAATGTTTGGATTGTAGAAAAGAGATACTATTTGGGTATTATCATCTATATATTTCTTCTTCTTTAAAAAGTTAATGCTATTTAAAAGGCAATTAGCACAACAGGTATGTATAGCAATGGTGTTAATGTTTGGTCTTTTCACAAAATTTCTTAATATATATCCTACTCTAGGGTTAAAATAAAGATTTGAATAATATATAGGAAAATTATATCATCTATTATTAATATTTTTCATAATTGCTTATGACTTTTGATGTAATAGTAGTGGGTGCTGGTCCTGCGGGACTTTTTGCTTGTTATGAACTTTTAAAAGAGAAAAAGGGGATTAAGATAGCCCTCATAGATATGGGTAAGAGGATGGAGAAGAGATCTCCTGAGGAGGTTATGTCTGGTTTTGGAGGTGCTGGTACATTCTCTGATGGTAAGCTTCATTACACCGCTCTTCTCTCACATGAGAAAGCGTTCCATTTAACAACAAGAAGAAAATATCAAAAAATACTTGATTATGTTGATACAATCTTTACCTCTTTCGGAGTAGATTCAGAATACTATCCTAGTAATAACAAAGAATTAGAGGAGTTAGTAACTGAGGCTCATGTGAATGATGTAGAGTTAGTAGTAAGGAAAACTAGACATGTAGGTACAGATAAGTTAAAGGAAGTCATGAAGAGTTTTCAAAAACATCTTTTGGATAACAAAGTAGAGTTTATGGATGAGACTGAAGTAACAGATATTATAGTGGAAAAGGGAAGAATAAAAGGTGTTCAGGCAGGAGAAAAGAAGATTTTAGGGAAAAAAGTATTACTTGCTCCCGGTAGAGTTAGTGCAAGGTGGCTACAGAATCTAATGGATAAGCATAAACTAAAATATATCTATGACAAGGTTGAAGTTGGTGTAAGAGTAGAATTTCCATCTCAGATAATGAAAAGACAGGCAGAAGTACTATATGAGATAGTATATAGAGTGAGAACAGATACTTATCATGATATAGTCAGGACTTTCTGTAGCTGTCCTAACGGTATGGTTTCTATTGAAAAGTATGATGGATATGTTTGTGTTAATGGGTACTCTAATTCTGATCATGATTCTCCAAATTCTAACTTTGCTTTTCTTTGCGAAGTTAATTTAACAGAACCGGTTGAAAATTCAATTGCTTATGCTAAATCTATTGCAGAGGTTGCATCTACTATTGGAGGTGGCAAACCGATTCTTCAGACACTTGAAGATTTAAGGTATGGTAGAAGGACAACAGAGAGTAGATTAGAGAAGTCTTTTGTAACACCATCCTTAGAGGAATTTACCACTGGAGATATATCAATGGCACTACCCTACAGAATAGTAGTTAATATTATAGAAGGGCTAAAAACATTAGATACTGTTATGCCAGGAATTAATGGAGGCTCTACTTTGCTGTATGCTCCTGAGGTTAAATTTAGATCCTCCAAGATAGAGACTAACAAGCACTTGGAGACACAGGTAAAAGGATTGTATGTAGCAGGTGATGGTGCCGGACTATCTGGTTCCATTACAGGAGCTGCAGTAACAGGAATTATGGCTACAAGAGGTATGCTAGAGAAATAATTGTATTTTATTTCTGTTTTTATGATATAATTACAGTAGCTATGGAAGCTTTCTTCATTTTGTAGACTGCTTAGAGTGTAATCTCCCAATTAATGGTGTAGCAAATTTAATTTTATTTTTATAAATAATGGGTAAAAAATTATTTGTAGGAAACCTTAGCTGGGATGTTAGAGACGAACAGTTAAAAGAGGTTTTTTCTCAGGTAGGTACTGTTGAAGAAGCAGTAGTTATCATAGACAGGATGAAAAACAGATCTAAAGGATTTGGATTTGTTACAATGTCTACAGAAGAGGAAGCTCAAAAAGCAATGGAAGAACTCAACGGAAAAGAAGTTGATGGGAGACCAATAAATGTCTCAGAGGCTAGAGAAGAAAAAAGAGACTCTTTTAACGGAGGATCTGGAAGTTTCAATAGATAATAGAATTCTTACGCTTTATAAGGGAGTATTTTATACTCCCTTTTTTTTATATAGATATGTTATATTAAAGAAGATAATTTTAAGGAAGAATAAAATGACAGAACTAAATCAGATATATAAATGTGAAATATGTGGAAACATAGTAGAAGTTGTACATACGGGGGCTGGGACCTTAGTTTGTTGTAATCAACCTATGGTATTAATGAAAGAGTTTACAGAAGATGAAGGCTTTGAAAAACATGTTCCATCTCTTGCATTTGAGAATAGTAAATTAATAGTAACTATTGGAGATGTAGAACATCCTATGGAGAAAGAACACTACATAGAGTGGATAGAATATATAGCTGATAATGAGGTACAAAGAGTATATTTAACACCTGAAGATAGACCTACAGCAACCTTTAATTTTAAGGAAAACAGAAAGTATACTGTAAGAACATACTGTAATATTCATGGACTTTGGGAATTAAGGATGTAATTAATATGTTCCGGAGAGAATCCTTATAAATTGTTCCATTTCATTGTATACCTGTGTCCGAGATAGAGTGGTTTGATTATCCAAGGAGTGATCTATAGCTCTACCACAAGAAAATCCTAGATTATATCCACTATCTAAAACTTTTTTAAAAACTATTTGATTACCAACACATCCAGGGTATGCAAATGCATTAACAGGTTTTTCTGTTAGTTGCTCAAGTGTATTTTTACTTTCGACAATCTCTTTTTCTAGTATAGCTCTGTTTGAGACTCTTGAGAGTATTGGGTGTGTAGCACTATGTGATTGGATATCCATTCCATTATCAGAGATCTCCTTTACTTGCTCTTTAGATAATAATCCGACTTCAGAAGGAACAAAAAATACTCCTGTATGTCCATATCTTTTAAGAATAGGAAAAGCTACTGAATAGTGAGTAGGCAGTGAATCATCAAAAGATATAACAATACTTTTTTGTGAAGGATTAACACCTGAATTTAAAAGAGAGAAAAACTCACTAGTAGATATACTTCTATAATTCTTCCTAGTTAGATAGGCTATCTGCCTTTCAAACATTTCAGGATCTACATAAAGTCCTTTTTTAAAATCACTATTATTTTGAGGTACATGTGCTATATGATGATACATCAAGACAGGGACTCTGACAGTTCCTACTTCTTGATTTGAAGGGATAATGTCATAGTCAGTATCGAAGTTATTACTATCTACAACTTTTGAAATAATGTCTTTGTCATCAGTAATGTATGGAAATAGTACAAGAGAATTATTTGTATGTTTTAAAAGGTATCCTACTTTAAATTTATCTTTATTTTTTTGTTGTATAGGAGGAATTTTCTCTAAAATTTCTATAACAATTAATTTTTCATCTATACTATCTTCTTGATTAAAATACTCTATTACAGCATTAACTTCTTTTTGAAGATTCTCAAATTGAGGAAAAGATGAAGAAGTCTTCTCTATGTGTTTCTGTATGTTTATGTAATTCTCTATGTCATTTTCTATAATTATCTCTATATCACTGTATCTTGCAATGGTCTCTAACCTCTCTCTTTGAAAAAGAGGTAGTGAATATATACCTTTCCCTTCTATAAATGACCTGCCTCCAAGAAAGGCTATTTTAGTTTGTAAGCTAAAAACTTTTCTCTTTAGACTTTTTCTTAAGCTATCATATTCTAACGAAGAGTTTCTAATTTCCTTGAACCTGTCTATAAAGTAATGTGAAAGTACTTGGGAAGATATATATATTTGGTTATTACTATGACTTAGTTCTTTGTATTTAGAGGATATATCTATGTAAGCATTTTCTTTTTTAATTTGTTCTTCATCATCTTCTTTTTCAGCTTTCTCCTCTAAAAAGACATATCCATTATTTAAGAGATATACAAGATCTTCATGTGTTAATATTAAATTGTTTTTCCTTACAACTTCTTCAAAATTTAATGGCAACGTATCTAAAATTCCTTTGTTTAAATCTTGAGCGTTACTTTCAAGAAGTTTTACATTTAAAATATCTTTTTGGTCTTTTAATCTAAAGTTTTTTACAAAGGGATTAAGAGTAGAGAGATATAAGAGAATCAACATAAAAAATAATATAGGTATAATTATTAGGTATATCTGTTTTTTATCTATCTTCTTCTTTTTCAATTAAAAAGCAATATAATTAGAATTTCTACAGTATATTATACGATAATTTGAAGGAATGTGATGTGGATCAATCATGTGACATAAGTCTAATTGATCCACATCGGTGGAAGTTTATTTGTCTTGTCTTTTTATTTGAAGCTTGGCTTTCCAGCCAGTTTCAATATATTTTTGTAATTTCCCCCTACAGGTTTGGTCTTTTTTTGTGTTGTTTTCTTGTTGTTTTTTCTGTTTTTTTGTAGGCTGACCCATCAAATCTGCCTCCTTTCATTTTGGGTCGTAAAATTGTAAAAGACTACAGTTACATAGTAGCAGAAAATTAAGATTTTGCTAAGACAGATTTTCCTCTTTAATTCTTCCTCCTCCTATAACGATATCTTTCTTGTAGAATACAACAGATTGACCAGGAGTAATTGCTCTTTGTTTTTCTTTAAACTTTACTGAAATATCACCATCTTCAAGAGGTGTAATTATTGCTTTAGTTTCTTTTGCTCCATATCTTATTTTTGCTTTTACTTTCATAGGTTTGTTTAACTTCTTAAAGGAAACTAAATTAGTATCTGTAGCAACTAATTTGTCTTTGTATAAATCTTGCTCTTCACCTACAACCAGGATATTATTTTTAAAATCAATATCAATAACATACAGAGGTTTTTTAGATGAGATTCTTATTCTTTTTCTCTGCCCTATTGTGTAATTAGATAATCCAGTATGTTTACCAAGTATGTCTCCTTCTTTATTCATAATATCTCCTTCTTTAATGCTACTATTGCTATTTCTGGATATGAAATCACTATAGTTACCGTTTTTAATGAAGCAAATATCTTGACTATCAGGTTTTGATGCAACAGAAAGTCCTAAATCCTTTGCTATTTCTCTTATTCTCTTCTTACTAAATTCTCCTAGTGGAAAAAGGGTGTGAGAGAGCTGTTCTTGTGTAAGATTATAAAGAAAGTAAGATTGATCTTTCTCTTGGTCTTTTGATTTCTTTAATAGAAATCTATCTTTTTTCTGAACAACCCTTGCATAGTGTCCTGTTGCTATATATGGAATATCCATCTCAAGGGCTTTTTCTAGTAGATGCTCAAACTTGATATGTCTGTTGCATACGACACATGGATTAGGCGTTCTTCCCTCAAGGTATTCCTTTGTAAAGTATTCTATTACTTCTTTCTTAAATTCATCTTTTAAATTAAGGATATGGAGAGGAATTTTTAATCTAGAAGCAATCTCTTTGGCTTCGTTATCTATATCTGACCATATCTGAAAGGTAATACCAATCACTTCATATCCTTGTTTCTGAAGAAGTACAGCTGCTACAGAGCTATCTACTCCACCACTCATACCTACTAAGACTTTTTTCTTTTTCATAGAAATATTCTAACAAATATTACAATTACTGTTTACTCTGTTTTGCTCTGTAATCCTCTATCGCAGCTTTAATAGCTTCTTCTGCTAAATTAGAGCAGTGCATTTTAATAGGAGGAAGTCCATCTAATGCATTTGCAACTTCCTTGTTCGTTATCTCAAGTGCTTGTTCTAAGGTTTTTCCTTTTACTAATTCAGTAACCATACTACTAGTAGCTACAGCAGCACCACATCCAAATGTAAGAAATTTGATATCTGATATTTTATTATCTTTAACCTTAATAAACATTTTCATAATATCACCACATCTGGGATTTCCAACCTCCCCTATTCCATCTGCATTCTTTATCTCTCCTACATTCCTTGGGTTCATAAAGTGATCCATAACTTTTTCACTATATTTTTCCATAACAGTAACTTATTATTTTAATGGAGACATTCTCCTTAATTTTTCTACAATATCAGGTAATACCTTTAATAGGTACTCAATCTCTTCCTCTGTATTATCTTTTGAAAATGAAAGTCTTAATGAACCGTGAGCTATCTCATGAGGTAAACCAATTGCAAGTAAAACGTGTGATGGTTCTAAAGAGCCTGAGGTACACGCCGATCCACTTGAGGCTGCTATACCTAGTTGATTTAGCATAAGCAGTATTGATTCTCCTTCAATATATTTAAAACAAATATTAATATTGCCTGGAAGTCTTTGGACTGTATCTCCATTTAGCATTGTATCAGGGATACTTTCCATTATTCCTTTTATGCATATTTCTCTTAAAATTTTTAAGTAGTTGCTCTTCTCTTTTATATCTTTAGTTGCTAATTCTGTAGCTTTACCTAATCCTACAATACCAGCGACATTTTCAGTACCAGCTCTTTTACCTTTCTCTTGCTCACCACCGTGTAGAAGATTATTTATTTTTGTCCCTTGCTTTATGAAAAGAACCCCTACTCCTTTGGGTCCATTTATTTTATGCCCAGAATAGGTTAAGAGATCAATATTTAATTTGTTCATATCTATATTAATATTTCCTACAGCCTGTACAGCATCTGTATGAAAATATATGTCTTTTTCTTTTGCTATATCTCCTATTTCTTTAATAGGTTGTATGCTCCCTATTTCATTGTTTGCATACATAATGGAAATTAAGATAGTATCCTCCCTTATAGTTTCTCTTAGCGTATTTGTATCAATAATCCCATTTTTCTTTACAGGAAGATATGTAACTTCGAAACCTTGTTTCTCTAAATATTTACATGTATTAAGTACAGCATGATGCTCTATACTTGTTGTAATAATGTGTTTCCCTTTCTTTTGATTTGCAAATGCTACTCCTTTGATAGCCCAATTATTTGATTCTGTTCCCGAGCTGGTAAAAAAGATTTCATCAATATTGCAGTTTAAACTTTGAGCTACTTTTTCTCTTGCAAGATTTACAGCATCTTTTGCTTCCTGACCTAAAGAATATATACTAGATGGATTTCCATACATATCCGTTAAGTAAGGCATCATTTCATCTAAGACCTCTTTGCTAATTTTGGTGGTTGCAGCATTGTCAAAATATATATTCATAAGTAAGGATAATACTACAGACACAGTGCTTTTATGTCAAGGGTAATTGACAGTTCTCTTGGAGATTATTCCATCTCTATATGTTTTCTCTCCTCCTCTTTAACCTCAAATCGCACCTCTGCATTCTCACTAGCCACAAATTCTCCCTCTTCATGTACTTCTTGAACAGTATCAGTACAGATCTCATCTTCTTCAGGTTGGTAAATTGTAGAGATTACTACTACTTGTTCAGGATAGCTCTCCATTACTTCTGCAGATATACTTACTGTGTAACAGAAATTAGGAAGAGTACCAACTACTGAGTATCTCCATAGGTTTTCATCAACATAGTCATATTCAAGCTTTAAAGAATCCTTATCAATTTCAGTTATTACGGAAGAATCATCTGTACTATTATCATCTTTAACATCTTTACTATTCATACTCTGATATATACTGTAACCAAAACCTCCTACTACTGTTAGTATCATTAAGAATAGTCCTAGTTTTAATATATTCTTCTTTTCCATTTTTGAAATGATTAATTTAATTATTTCGTTACTTTTTCTACAGCAATTGTCTCCTCGCCTCCATTACTTTTCCTGTCTTTAACTGAAAAGATAAGTAAACTCCAAATACCTGCTAACATCATCAATATCCCTACTACTCTCATAGTTAAATCAAAGTATATATCACCTAAGTTTGCAATATAGCCAATAGAGGCACTAAAGATAGCAGTAGAAATACTAAGTATAGTTTCATAGAATCCATATTGAAAGCCTTCATTTCCCTGTTTAAGATTTAAAGCAAAAAGTTTCCTCCAGCTTGGAAGATTCATAGAAACGCCAAGACCAAGAACGAATTGAAGAATGAAGTAATGAAAAGGTTTTGTGATAGAGGGATAGAAAAGATAAGGCAAGCCCATTAGTACAATTCCTAAAGTTAAAAGTATAATTTCATCTTTATCATCTTTTAACTTATCCGTTATATATCCAATGGGCATCTGAAAAGCTGCTCTTGTAAAGAAGTATATTCCTGTTCCTATACCGATGAAACTAACAATATCTTGACCTAAATTTTCTGCCAGATACAGTCCTGCTAAGTTTGAAATTATAACTAAAGGACCCCATGTAAATGAATCGGAAAGAGTTAAACAGAGAATAACTTTGTTTAGTTTTTTAAACATATACATGTAATCCTACATTGTTGGAATATATTTTTCAATATGGTACATTAGGAGGTATGAATGTACTGGATTTTACATACTTTCAGATATTTTTAGGGATCATTTCTGCTTTAGTTCTGTTTCTCTATGCTATTGATAATCTTAGTAATGAACTTCAAAGTTTAGCTTCTGAAAAGTTTAGAACAGTTATTTCCAGAGTAGTTAGGAACAGGTATGTAGGAGCTCTTGTAGGTATTCTGACTACAGCTATTACACAATCATCTATGGTGGTAATTGTTACAGTTATGACGTTGGTAAACACAGGAGTAATATCGTTTACTAATAGTTTGGGAATAATGTTAGGTACTCATATTGGAACAACAGTTACAGCTCAATTAGCATTGGTTAATTCTGCAACTATTGCATCAATATTAATAATAGTAGGGTTTGTTTTAGGATTGCTAGGTAAAAGATTCCGTTTGATAAGTAAACCAATTTTTTTCTTAGGTCTAGTTCTCTTCTCTCTTTATCTTGTTTCTCTTAGTATAGAGCCTTTGAGAGGAAGTCCAGAAATCATGCACCTATTCTCTTATCTTTCTAACCCCATATTAGCCTATGTGGTAAGTGCTATATTTACTATTGTTGTTCAATCAAGCTCTGTTGTTACAGGGATGGTTGTCATATTAGCTTCAGGAGGTATGATTCCCATAGAGGTTGCTATCCCCATGGTCTTAGGAGCTAATATGGGTACTAGTTTTACAGCACTATTCTTATCTCTTAAGTTAAATCTCTATGCAAAGAGAGCTGGTATCGCAAATTTCCTTTTTAACCTTTTTGGTACTGTTCTCTTTATGATATTTCTTCCCTCATTTACTCTTTTCATAGTATCAATTACAGATACTGTAGGACAGCAGGCTGCCCTAGCCCATCTACTTTTTAATGTTTTTAATACCACTATTTTCTTACTTTTACTTAAGCCTTTTAAGAATCTAGTTGTAAAAATAGTGAAGGGTGAAGAAGAGGAGATTTTGTTTGAAACAAAATATATTGGTAAGGGTGAAAGTAAAAAACTTCAAACTAGAATAAGTGATATTAAAAAAGAATTAGCCTACTCTATAGAAGGTACAGTAAAGATATATCAAAAAGCACTATCTGTTTTTTACAATCCTAGTAAGCTTGTTTTAATGGAGATTCATAAACTAGAGACATTAAATGATTTTCTAGATGATGAAATAACTAAGGCGATTGTTTCTCTTTCAAGTTCTAAGTTGTCAGAAAGAGATGCACAGGAAACAGTTACTCTGATTAAGATTTCCAACACTATAGAGCAGTTGGGAGATTTGGGTAAAGATTTTTCTAAAATATTTCAAAGAGTTCATGATTTTGGTATAGAAGAAAAAGATGTAAATATTGAGAAACTAAAAGGTATTCATGATAGGTTAATAGAGTTATTTATAGTAATTAAAAAAGCCGTCTTGGGATGTACAAAGCAGGAGTTAGCAGATATAAAGGAGAAAGAGGAAGAGATATATGCTCAGATAAGAAAAGAGTATGATACTCATGTAGATAAGTTACAAGAAGATAGTAAATATAGTGGAGGTATATTTGTAGATGCTATTTCAATAATAGAATTAAGTGTTTCAAAGATAAGGGATATTAGGAAGTTACTTTTAAGAGAGATAAAGAGTTACTCAGAGGAATAGTCTTCCTTCTATTTTATAATATTAATTTCTAATTTGAGATCTATGCCGTATCTCTCCAGCACATCCTCTTTCATTTTCTCTATAAACTGATATATCTCTTTTCCTGAGGCTTCTCCTTTTGTGATTACACAAAGAGCATGCTTGTCAAATACACCTACATTACCTTCCCATTTCCCTTTCCACCCTAATTCATCTAAGAGTTTACCTGCAGATATTTTTACAGAATCATTGTTAGAAGGATAACTTGGAAGATTTGGTATTATTTTTTCTAGCTCATTATATTTCTCCTTACTAATAATTGGATTTTCAAAAATACAGCCACATGTTCCATACTCCTCAATTAATGGTAACTTCTTTTCTCTCTGGTTAATTACAGCATTCATAATATCTTGAATACTGTAAGGCTCTTTTGCAAATGTTTTTAATTCTTCTTTCAAACCTTCATATGTCCTCATCTTTTCTAATTCTTTATGATATTGCTCATCTCCTTCTTTTCCTCTCTTGTATTTCTTTAACTTAAATATGGCAGATACTATTATATATTCCTCTTTCCATTCATTTTTAAAGAATGTATTTCTGTATCTAAAACCACACTCTTTTGGAGAGAAAGTTTCTATTTTTAAAGTTTTTCTGTTTAAAGCCTCTATTGATTGTACTGTATCTATGATCTCTTGTCCGTATGCTCCGATGTTTTGAGCTACTGCGGCACCCACAGTACCTGGGATCATAACTAAATTTTCCACACCTGACCAATTATTCTCTACACAAAATCTAACAAAAGTATCCCATATCTCTCCGCTAAACACTTTTACTTCAACAAACTGAGTGTTTTCATCTACAATTTCTTTTCCTTCCAACCCTATTTTCAATGCTAAACCATTCCAATCATCTACCAACAGTGTATTACTTCCCTGTCCTAAGAGTAATATTCTTTCATTTGGATATGTTTGTAATACTTCTTTTAACTGCTTAACACTCTTTACCTCTGCAAAGTATTTTGCCTTAACATCTGTTCTAAATGTGTTGTATTTTTTAAGAGAGTAATTAGTTTTGATAGTAACTATAGTAGCAGAAAAAGAGATATTATTCTAATAGTTCACCAATAGATTTTCTCCTATTTATTCTGTATATTACCTCTGCAAAGTAATCTGATATTGTTAATTCTTTGAACCATTCATTTTCTTTTAGAAATTCTTTTGTATGATAGGTAGCATCTGTCCCTATTACTTTCTCTAGGAGTCCTTTTTTGTAAAGTCTGTTAAAATTTTTAATAGCATCACCATTAAAAAGAGCTAATGTGCATAGTGCAACTGTTTTTCTAGGTTTCATTTTGTTTACTTTTTCAATCGTTTTTATCAAAGTACCACCAGTATCTATCATATCGTCAATGATATATACCTCTTTTCCTTTAACATCACCAAGTATTTGTATGTTTTCTACACAGTTTTTCTTCCTGTAATCTCTCTCTTTGTATGCAAATGCAATATCTGTGCATAACTGTTGTGCATAGTAGTTTGCTCTTTTAGAACCTCCTAAGTCAGTTGGCATAATTACACTTTTTTTAGGGTTCTTGATTAATTTATTTAGATAGGGTTTAAGTACATAGCCACCTTTTAAGTTATCTATTTTGGCTTTTCTAAAAAATCCTTGTATTGCACTATTATGTAAATCAATGGTAATAACATGGTCTACACCCATCTCTCCTTCAAGTT
>Ga0265293_10000474_pt1 | contig 95977 bp, 79 predicted proteins | sample Munlanlewell138R_FD_192505 | JGI IMG/M metagenome (GOLD analysis project Ga0265293, IMG submission 192505) | Leachate microbial communities from a municipal landfill in Southern Ontario, Canada - Leachate well 138R | ecosystem: Engineered > Solid waste > Landfill > Unclassified | place: Canada... | reverse complement strand
AGGTTCGATCCACGCTTCCTCCCCACGCTCGGTCACCCTCACGCAGTTGCGCTTCACTTCGCTCGCTGTGGCCAGCTCACGGGAGGACTTGCACCTCCAAGAGTGCGCCCGTGCCGGGCGCACAAACGAAAACGGCCGTGAGAACCCGGCCGTTTTCGTGGCGAATTCAGCCGCGCCGGCTCAGAGCCGCTCGACCGCGACGCGCACCGGAATCTGCTGGCGCAGCGCCTCGACGTAAGCCTCTGCCTCGCCGGCTGCCGCCATCTGCGCGAGTTGCTCGCGCAGCGCGTTGCGCAGGGCGGTGTCGCTGGCCTTGGTCTCGCCCGGGCGCACGGCGACCACCTCGACCAGCGCATGACGATCACCCGCCAGCGCCACCTGGGCGCGGCTGGGCTGGCCGTCGGCCGGATGCGGCAGCTCGAAGGCACGACTGACGATGGCGGCATCGACGGTGACGCCGCCGCGACCGATGTCGTCGGCCACGCTCACCTCGACCTCGCGTTCGGCGGCCAGCGCGTCCAGCGACTCGCCGGCCTGCCAGCGCGCGAACAGCGCCTCGGCTTCGGCGACGGCCTGTTCGGCACGGCGATTCTGCCGATAGTCGGCCAGCACCTGTTCGCGGATTTCATCCAGCGCAATGGGCTCGGCCGGGGTGTAATCGACGACCCGCAGCGCGACCAGGTGATGGTTGTCCAGTTCGATCGGCTCGCTGACCTGGCGCTCGCCGATCATGCTGGGCGAGAACGCCGTCTCGATCACCTGCGGGTTGGCGGTGATCGGATCGGCACCGCCGACGCGACCGAACGGCGCGCTGGTCTTCATCTCGACGCCGATCTTGGCGGCGGCCGGCTGCAAGGAGCTGGGATCACGATACAACTGGTCGACGAACTCGCCGGCCAGCTCGCTGTAACGGCGCTCGCGCTCGGTTTCCAGGTACTCGCGCTCCAGTTCCGCGCGCACGTCCTCGAACGACTTGCCCTTCTCGGCGCGCACCTCGCGCAAGAGGATCACGTGCCAGCCGTCGCTGGACTTGACCGGGTCGCTGACGGCACCTGCTTGCAGCGCGAACAGCGCGGTTTCGAAGGCCGGGTCGGTGATGCCCGGCTCCAGCCAGCCGAGATCGCCGCCGGTGGCGCGCGAGCCGGGATCCTCGGAGTGCTCGCGGGCCAGCGCGGCGAAGTCGGCGTCCTCGGCACGGGCCTGCTCGACCAGCGCCTGGGCGCGGTCCTGCGCGGCGCGCTGGGCGTCGGCATCGGCGTTGGCCGCGGTCTTGATCAGGATGTGCGAGGCGAGGCGCTGCTCGGGCTCGACGAAGCGGTTGCGCTGTTCTTCGTAACGCTGGCGCAGGCTTTCCTCATCGGCGGCCTCGGTCACGCTGAGCGTGCTGCCGAGCAGTTCGACGTACTCGATGGTGACCGTCTCGTCACTCAGGTAGCGCTGGCTGTTGGCCTCGTAATAGGCGGCGAGGTCGGCGTCGGAGACTTCGCCCTCTTCTTCGGTCGCCGGCTCGATCAGCAGATAGCGCAGGTCGCGGCGCTGGTCGCGCAGCATCAGGTAGCGGTCGATGTCGAACGCGGTGGCGAAGGCGGAACCTTCGATCTGCTGCGGCAGCATGCGGATTTCCAGGTCGCGCAGCATGCGCTGCTCGAAATCGCGCGGGCTCATGTTCTGGCCGGCCAGCAGCAGGCGATAGCGCTCGACATCGAAGCGGCCATCGACCTGGAACGCCGGCATGGCGGCAATTTCCTTGCGCAGCAGCGTCGCCGGCACCACCGCCCCGGACTTGCCGGCGGACTGTCGCAGCAGTTCTTCGTCGATCATCCGGTCGAGCAGGATCTGCCGCGTTTCCGGGCGCTCGAACTCGCGCGCGTCGTAGCGTTCGCCCAGCATCTGGCGCATCTGCCCGCGGTATTCCTCGAAGCGCTGCTGGAACTGCTGCTGGGATATCTCGATGTCGCCGACCTTGGCCACCCACGACGCAGCCGGCGCGGAGAAGTAGTCGGTGACGCCGAAGAAGGCGAACGGGACGACGAGGATGCCGACGATGACGAAGGCGATCCAGCCGGTGGTCTTGTCACGGAGTTTCTGCAGCATGAGGCGTCGTTCTCGCAGGGAAAGCGACGGTAACCAAACGCACTGGCGCAGCGTTTTGAGACCGCACAAATGACGAGGGCGCCGTGCTACGGCGCGGCGCCCTCGAAAGACAGTGGCGGAGTGGACGGGACTCGAACCCGCGACCCCCGGCGTGACAGGCCGGTATTCTAACCGACTGAACTACCACTCCGCATTTTATGTCTTCGCTGCGCTTGCCGGCAGCTTCGAGCTGGTGGGTGCTGAGGGGTTCGAACCCCCGACCCTCGCCTTGTAAGGGCGACGCTCTACCGCTGAGCTAAGCACCCAACGAAGTTCGTCAGTTTACAGCATCCTTCAGGGCTTTGCCAGCCTTGAACGAAGGAATCTTCGAAGCCTTGATCTTGATGGTCTGCCCGGTGCGCGGGTTGCGACCCTCGCGGGCGGCACGCTTGCGCACCTGGAACGTACCGAAGCCGACCAGGGACACGCTGTCACCCTTCTTCAGCGCCTTCTTGACGACCTCGATGAACGCGTCGACCGCATTGGCGGCGTCGGTCTTGGAGAGATCCGCAGCCGCCGCGACGGCACCGACGAAATCAGCCTTGTTCATTGTCACTCCTACACGATGGAATTGGTTTGATGGCCCCCGATGCACAGTCCCGGAACGCAGGCCGTTGCGGCATCGGTCCGGTTTGTACAGTTCGCGCATCGTCGGTTCCCGACGGGCGGCGGACGCTGCGATTTATACCAGCGCACCCTCCGCTTAGCAACACGGAAACACTAGGTTTTATGCGGTTTACAGCGTTTTTGACCAACTCGGCGCGCGAGAGCGGATCGGTTCGCGCGCGAGGTGGTCAATGCGACCTGCGCGCGCCGCTGGCGCGATCGGCGAGATTGTCCTTGCGCGTGGTGGACGCGCGCGGCGCGTTGTCCTTGCCTCGCGGGGTGATCGGCGACTCCAGCGCCAGGTCCAGCACCTCGTCCACCCAGCGCACCGGCACGATCTTCAGATCGCGGGTGACATTGGCCGGTATGTCGGCGAGATCCTTCTCATTTTCCTGCGGGATGATCACGGTGCGGATGCCGCCGCGCAGTGCGGCAAGCAGCTTCTCCTTCAGGCCGCCGATCGGCAGCACGCGACCACGCAGGGTGATCTCGCCGGTCATCGCCACGTCGGCGCGCACCGGCACCCGGGTCAGCAGCGAGACGAGAGCGGTCGCCATCGCGATGCCGGCGCTGGGGCCGTCCTTGGGCGTCGCACCTTCCGGCACGTGAACGTGGATGTCGTTCTTCTGGTGGAACTCCGGGTCGATGCCGAGCGACTCGGCGCGCGCGCGCACCACGGTCATCGCCGCCTTGATCGACTCCTGCATCACGTCGCCCAACTGGCCGGTGTGCATCAGCCCGCCCTTGCCCGGAGCCAGCGCGGCCTCGATCTGCAGCAGGTCGCCGCCGACCTCGGTCCAGGCCAGGCCGGTGACCAGGCCGATCTCGTTGTTCTGCTCGGCGCGGCCGAAATCGTAACGACGCACGCCCAGGTACTTGTCGATGTTCTTCGCCGTCACCTGCACGTCGGCACCCTTGCGCCGCGAGCGCCGCGCCGGCTTCGGACCGGCCAGGGCGATCTCCTTGACCACCTTGCGGCAGATCTTGGAAATCTCGCGTTCCAGGTTGCGCACGCCGGACTCGCGCGTGTAGTAGCGCACGATTTCGCGCAGCGCCTCCTCGTCGATGGACAGTTCGGATTCCTTCAGGCCGTTGCCCTTGATCTGCTTGGGCAACAGGTAACGCTGGGCGATGTTGAGCTTCTCGTCCTCGGTGTAGCCGGGGATGCGGATCACTTCCATGCGGTCGAGCAGCGGGCCGGGGATGTTCAGCGAGTTGGCGGTGGCGACGAACATCACCTCGGACAGGTCGAGGTCCACTTCGAGGTAGTGGTCGTTGAAGGCGTGGTTCTGTTCCGGGTCGAGCACTTCGAGCAGGGCCGAGGACGGATCGCCGCGGAAGTCCATGCTCATCTTGTCGATCTCGTCGAGCATGAACAGCGGATTCTTGCTGCCGACCTTGTTGAGGTTCTGCACGATGCGGCCGGGCATGGAGCCGATGTAGGTGCGCCGGTGGCCACGGATTTCCGCCTCGTCGCGCACGCCGCCCAGGCTCATCCGCACGAACTTGCGGTTGGTCGCCTTGGCGATCGACTGGCCGAGCGAGGTCTTGCCGACGCCGGGCGGGCCGACCAGGCACAGGATCGCGCCCTTCATGCGGCGCACGCGCTGCTGCACGGCGAGGTATTCGAGGATGCGCTCCTTGACCTTTTCCAGGCCGTAGTGGTCGGCATCGAGCACTTCGCCGGCGGCTTTCAGGTCGCGGCGGATCTTGCTGCGCTTCTTCCACGGCACGCCGACCAGCCAGTCGATGTAGTTGCGCACCACGGTCGCCTCGGCCGACATCGGCGGCATCTGCTTGAGCTTGTTCAGCTCGGTGCGCGCCTTGGCTTCCACCGCCTTGGGCATGCCGGCGGCGGCGATCTTGCGGGTCAGATCCTCGACTTCGTTGGGCGCGTCGTCCAACTCGCCGAGTTCTTTCTGGATCGCCTTCATCTGCTCGTTGAGGTAGTACTCGCGCTGGCTCTTCTCCATCTGCGACTTGACCCGGCCGCGGATGCGCTTCTCCAGTTGCTGCACGTCGATCTCGCCATCGACGAAGCCGATCAGCATCTCCAGTCGCGCGCCGACCTCGAACGCCTCCAGCAGGCGCTGCTTGTCGGCCAGGCGGATGCCGAGGTGGGCGGCGATGGTGTCGGCCAGGCGGCTGGGATCGTCGATGCCGGCCAGGGTCGACAGCAGTTCCGGCGGCAGCTTGCGGTTCATCTTCACGTACTGCTCGAACTGCGACACCAGCGAGCGCAGGCTGACCTCGATCTCGCGCGGCTCGCGCTCGTAGCTGGAGTCGACCTCGCTGCCGATAGCGACCAGGCCATCGCCGCTGTCGTCGAAACCGCTGACCTGCACCCGCGAGATGCCCTCGACCAGCACCTTGATGGTGCCGTCGGGCAGCTTCAGCAGTTGCAGCACCTGGGCCAGGCAGCCGATGGAATACAGGTCGCCGACGCCGGGGTCGTCGGTGTCCGGGCTGTGCTGGGCGACCAGCAGGATCTGCTTGTCGCCGGCCATCGCCTGGTCGAGCGCGCGCATCGATTTCTCGCGGCCGACGAACAACGGAATCACCATGTGCGGATAGACGACGACGTCGCGCAGCGGCAGGACCGGCAGCGGCGGCGAGGCGGAAGCGGTGGCAGTCATCGGAAACCTCTCGAACGCACGGGCCGCCGACTGGCGCGCCCACTGGTCGTCAAAGATGGGGACGGCAGCGGCGGGAACAAGACGGCGTGGCGAGGCAAATGGGTGGCCGCGCTTTGCCGACGCCCGACCGGCGCCGGCGCGCGGGCCGCGTCAGGCGGCGGGCGATTCGGCGGTCTTGCCCGGCGCGGCGACATTGGAATAGATCAGGAACGGCTCGGCGCGCTGCTCGATGACCGATTCGTCGACCACGACCTTGCTGACGTTTTCCAGCGAGGGCAGGTCGTACATGGTGTCGAGCAGCACCGACTCGATGATGGTGCGCAGGCCGCGCGCGCCGGTCTTGCGCTTGAGCGCCTTGCGCGCCACCGCGGCCAGCGCGTCCGGGCGCAGTTCCAGTTCCACGCCTTCCATCTCGAACAGCTTGCGGAACTGCTTGGAAATGGCGTTCTTCGGCTCGGTGAGGATTTTCACCAGCGCCTCCTCGTCCAGTTCCTCCAGCGTCGCGACCACCGGCAGGCGGCCGACGAACTCGGGGATCAGGCCGAACTTGATCAGGTCCTCGGGCTCGACATCGGCCAGCACCTTGCCGACGTCGGCCTTCAGTTCGGCGCTCTTCACCTTGGCCCCGAAACCGATGCCGCCGACTTCGCTGCTGCGCTGCTGGACGATCTTCTCAAGCCCGGCGAACGCACCGCCGCAGATGAACAGGATGTTCTTGGTGTCGACCTGCAGGAACTCCTGCTGCGGATGCTTGCGCCCGCCCTGCGGCGGCACGCTGGCGACGGTGCCCTCGATCAGCTTCAGCAGCGCCTGCTGCACGCCTTCGCCGGACACGTCGCGGGTGATCGACGGGTTCTCGCTCTTGCGCGAAATCTTGTCGATCTCATCGATGTAGACGATGCCGCTCTGCGCCTTCTCGACATCGTAATCGCACTTCTGCAGCAGCTTCTGGATGATGTTCTCGACATCCTCGCCGACGTAGCCGGCCTCGGTCAGCGTGGTCGCGTCGGCGATGGTGAACGGCACGTTGAGCAGGCGCGCCAGCGTTTCCGCCAGCAGGGTCTTGCCCGAGCCGGTCGGACCGACCAGCAGGATGTTGCTCTTCGCCAGTTCGACCTCGTCGCCCTTGCCGCGCGATTCCATCCGCTTGTAATGGTTGTAGACGGCCACCGCCAAGGTCTTCTTGGCGCGGTGCTGGCCGATCACGTACTGGTCGAGCACTTCGAGGATTTCACGCGGCTTGGGCAGGTGGCTGCGACTGGACGAAGCCTTTTCTTCCAGTTCCTCGCGGATGATGTCGTTGCACAGTTCGACGCATTCATCGCAGATGAACACGCTCGGTCCGGCGATCAGCTTGCGGACCTCGTGCTGGCTCTTGCCGCAGAAGGAGCAATAAAGAATCTTGCCGCTGTCGCCGGTACGACCGGAACGCTCGTCACTCATGCCTGATTTGCCTGCCACGGGGCCCGATTCGGCGGGAATGGGCCGAGAATATCACACGCCAGCCGGCGTTCCGACGCCGGCGACGTGAACCTGTGGAACGGGTCGCGCGCGCCTTCGGGCGCGCGTCGCGGAGTGCGCCGTGCGGCGCTGCGCGAGGGATCACGCCGGCTTGACGAGATCCTCGGGGCGACGCTCGAGCACCTGGTCGATCAGGCCGTAGGCACGCGCTTCCTCGCCGCTCATGAAGCGGTCGCGCTCCATGTCGCGCTCGACCTGCTCCAGCGGCTGGCCGGTGTGGCGCACGTAGATGTCGTTCAACCTGCCGCGCAGGTAGAGGATTTCGCGCGCCTGGATTTCGATGTCGGTGGCCTGGCCCTGGGCACCGCCGGAGGGCTGGTGAATCATCACCCGCGAGTTGGGCAGAGCGAAGCGCTTGCCCTTGGTGCCGGCCATCAGCAACAGCGAAGCGGCGCTGCACGCCTGCCCCACGCACATGGTGCTGACGTCGGGCTTGATGTACTGCATGGTGTCGTAGATCGCCAGGCCGGCGGTGACCACGCCGCCGGGGCTGTTGATGTACAGATGGATGTCCTTGTCCGGGTTTTCCGACTCCAGGAACAGCATCTGCGCCACCACCAGGTTGGCGACGTTGTCGTCGATGCCGCCGACCAGAAAGATCACCCGCTCCTTCAGGAGCCGCGAGTAGATGTCGTAGGCGCGCTCGCCGCGACTGGTCTGCTCGACCACCATCGGTACCAGGTTGAGTCCCTTGATCGTCATCGCCACTGCTCCTGCAAAACCTGCTGTCGGGAGTTCCGCCGCACTCAGACGGCCGGCGCACCGCCCGGTCGCACCGCTTCGGCGAAACTGAGAGTCTGCACGGTCAGCTCGGCGTGGTCGGCGATCCAGTCGATCAACTGGTCCTCGATCACGCGGCCTTCCAGCGACTGCATCATCTGGGGATCGCGGCCGTAAAGTTCAATGACCTCCATCGGGTTCTCGTAGGTGGAGGCGATGGTGGCCAGCATCTCGTTCAGGCGCTCGCGGTCGAGCTTGATGTCGTTCTGCCGCGCCAGTTCGCCCAGCAGCACGGTGGCGGCGACGCGATGCCTGGCCATTTCCATGAACGGTGCCGGATCGGCCTGGGCATCCTTGTTGCCCTGATTCTGCGCCTGCCGCGCGGCCTGCTCGGCCAGCGCGCGGGCTTCGGCCTCGACCATCTGGCGCGGGAACTCCAGATGCGAGTGGGCCTCGACCAGCTTGCTGGCGACATCGCCCTTCAGCCGCGCCATCAGCGCGCCGCGCAGTTCGCGCTCGAGGTTGGCGCGCACTTCGCGGCGGAAGCCGTCGACGCCGCCCTCGGTGACGCCGAAACTGGCCATGAAGGCTTCGTCGACTTCCGGCAGCACGGCCTCGGAGATGCGCACCGGCTTGACCGTCACCCTGGCCGCACGACCGGCCAGGGCGGCGTCGCGGTAGTTGTCGGGGAAGCTGATGTCCAGCGTCTTCTCGGCACCCTTGGCGAGGCCGACCAGGCCGTCCTCGATATCCTTGAACATCGCGCCCGAGCCGAGCACGGCACCGGAGCGCTCCATGCCTTCGGCCGGATGGCGCTGGCCGTCGACCTCGGCGAACGACTCGAACAGCACCATGTCGCCGGCCTGCGCGGCGCGCTCGACCTCGTGCAGGCTGCGGCGCTGCTGGCGCAGGGTTTCGATCATCGCGTCGACGTCGGAATCCTCAACCGTGGCGACCGGCCTGGAAACCTTGAGGCCGGACACGTCGATGGTGCCGATCTCCGGCATCACGTCGAAGGTGGCGACGTAGCGGAACTGGCCGTCCTCGGCAGCGCCGCTGGTCTCGATCGCCGGGGCCACCGCCGGGCGCAGGTTCTCCTGTCGCACCGCCTCGCCGAAGCTGTTGCGGATCAGCTCGCCGACCGCCTCGTTGCGGACCTGGGCACCGAAGCGCTGCTCGATCACCTTGGGGGGAACCTTGCCCGGGCGGAACCCCTTGATGCGCACGCTGCGCGACAATTCGCCCAGCCGCGTGCGGATCTGCGATTCGAGTTGCTCGGCCGGCACGCTGACGGTCATCTTGCGCTGGAGGGAACCAAGGGATTCGACGGAAACGTGCATGGAAACTCCTGAAGGGGAATCAGGCCGCGAACCGCGTCGCGGCGACAACATTGGGCAGCGACGGGCCGCCGGCGAGCATGCGGACGCCGGCGGCGCGCCTGGCGTTCACCGCGCGACGACCCGAGCCGATGGTGCGAAAGGAGAGACTCGAACTCTCAAGGGTTGCCCCACTGGAACCTAAATCCAGCGCGTCTACCAATTTCGCCACTTTCGCCCTGGACCGCCGTCTGGTGAGGCCATCAGGACCGCCGCCGCCTCGCGAAGGAGGCGGCAGCGTCATCCCGAAGATGGTGGGCCGTGTAGGATTCGAACCTACGACCAATTGATTAAGAGTCAACTGCTCTACCAACTGAGCTAACGGCCCATTGTTTGAACTTCAGCAGGTCATCCGTGGACGACCGCGATGCGCATAGTCTGCCGCATCTGGCAGGTGGGGTGGAAGACGGGATTCGAACCCGCGACCCCTGGAATCACAATCCAGTGCTCTAACCGACTGAGCTACATCCACCATGGAACATCTGCAACGGTAACGCTTCTGTCTCGCGCGCCGGAACGCGCGGTGGCGCGCCCGACAGGAATCGAACCTGCAACCCTCGGCTTAGAAGGCCGATGCTCTATCCGGTTGAGCTACGGGCGCATCGTCCATCGCGCGTCGACGCTGCGGGCAGCCGGCGAGTGCGCCTCCGGAACAACCGAGCGAGCCATGGTCGGGGTAGAGGGATTCGAACCCCCGACATCCAGCTCCCAAAGCTGGCGCTCTACCAGGCTGAGCTATACCCCGGCGAACCGGACCGCTGGTGGGCATGCACCCGCCCGACAGAGGCGGAATGGTAGGGTGCGGGCTGCGCAACGTCAATCTGCCGGCAGCCGCGCCGGTGCCGATGCCGGCCGCGCCGATGTCGCATGCAGAGGGCAGCGCGCCGTGGCAAAGATGTTATAGTGTTTCCATTAGTCCCCGACAGCGCGCCAGCATGGCTCCCAGCAACCACACCGAGTACGACCTGGCGACCCGCATCGGGGACCGCGCCGGCCTCTTCGCCTCGCTCGCCTGCGCCGTCCATTGCGCGCTGCTGCCGCTGCTGCTCGGCCTGTTTCCGGCACTGGGCATCGGCTTCTTCCTCAGTGCCGACATCGACCAGGCGTTCTCGCTGTTCGCCGGCCTGCTCGGCGTGTTCACGCTCAGCCTCGGCTATCGCCGACATCGCGTTTTCCACGCCTGGGCGCTGATGCTGCCGGGTCTGGCGCTGTTGTGGATCGGCTCGTTCACCGCCCTGCACGATCATTCGCTCTCGCACGCAGCGCTGATGACCAGTGGCGGCCTGCTGGTGGCCGGTGCGCACTTCCTCAACCTGCGCCTGACCCATGCACAGGCCCGCGTTGCGCAGCCGTTGACACCCTGAAACCGCGTCCGGCGCGCCCGTGCGCCCCGTGGTGGCGCGGTTGAACAACCTGCTATTCTCCGCGCCCATCGATCCGATCCACGCCGGCTGCGGCCGGATGCCACCAGGAGTTTCCACCATGGGCAAAGGCGATACCCGAACCCGCAAGGGCAAGATCTACAACGGCAGCTACGGCAACGTGCGCCCGCACAAGGACAGCACGGTGAGCGCGCCGGCCCCGAAGCCGGCAGCGCCGGCAAAGAAGGCACCGGCCAGGAAGGCTGCCGCGAAGAAAGCCTGATTCGCGCAGCACCGGCCACATCCCGCAACCCCGCTCCGGCGGGGTTGCGCGTTTCCGGGCCTGTGTCGACGGCCGCCGACTTGCTAAGGTTCCGGAGCCGATCACCGCACAGCGAGTCCGTCCATGCCAGCCTCTCCCCTGATGCGCGTCCGCATCCACGGTGCCGCCGGCGAAGTGACCGGCTCCTGCCATCTGGTCGAATGTCTTGATCGCAAGGTGCTGCTCGACTGCGGCCTGATCCAGGGCGGCCGCGAGGAGGCGGCGCGCAACGCAGCGGGTTTCGGCTTCGACGCCGCCGCGATCGACGCCGTGGTGGTCAGCCACGCCCACATCGACCACATCGGCCGCCTGCCGCTGCTGGTCAAGCGCGGCTTTCGCGGCCCGATCCACGCCACGCCGGCGACCATCGACCTGGCCCGCATCATGCTGGAGGACTCCGCCTCGCTGGCCGCCGCCGACGCCGAGCGCGAGAACCGCCATCGGCAGGCGCGCGGCGAAGCACCGACCACGCCGCTGTACGGCCTGCGCGAGGTGGCCGACACCCTGCGCCTGATGCGCGCCCTGCCCTACGGCGAGCCGGCACAGCTTTTTCCCGGCATCGACCTGGATTTCGAGAACGCCGGCCACATCCTCGGTGCCGCCAGCGTGCGCCTGCGCGCCACGCGCCAGGGCCAGCAGCGCAGCCTGGTGTTTTCCGGCGACATCGGCCCGGCCAACGTGCCGATCCTGCACGATCCGACGCCGCGTCGCGAGGCCGATCTGGTGCTGCTGGAAAGCACCTATGGCGACCGCCTGCACCGCTCGCGCGCCGCCACCGTGGCGGAACTGGGGGCCATCCTCGACCACGCCCGCCGCGATGGCGGCAACGTGCTGATCCCGGCCTTCGCCGTCGGCCGCAGCCAGGAAATCCTTTACTGGCTGGCCAGACATTACGAGGAATGGAACCTCGACGAATGGAAGATCTACCTCGATTCGCCGATGGCGACCAAGGTCATCAGCGTCTACCAGCGCCACGCCGACCTGTTCGACGGCGAAGCCGCCGCGCTGCGCCGCGCCGGCAAGGATCCGTTTCGCCTGCCCAACCTGCGCCTGATCAGCGACGTGCAGGACTCGATGGCGCTGAACCGCCGCGCCGAGGGCTGCATCATCATCGCCGGCTCGGGCATGTGCACCGGCGGGCGCATCCGCCACCACCTGCGGCACAACCTGGCGCGGCCCAACACCGACATCCTGTTCGTCGGCTATCAGGCGCAGGGCACGCTGGGGCGCAAGCTGGTCGATGGCGCGGACAGCGTGCGGCTGTTCGGCGAGACCATTCCGGTGCGCGCCCAGCGCCACACCATCGGCGGCCTGTCCGCGCATGCCGACCAGGCCGGATTGCTGGACTGGTACGGACATTTCCGCAATCGGCCGCGTGTCGCCCTGATCCACGGCGAGGATCGGCAGCGGCAGGCGCTGGACAAGCAATTGCGCGAGCGCTTCGGCGTCGAGGCGCTGCTGCCGAAACCGCGCGCCGTCATCGACCTGTGAGCCTGCGACCCGGCGCGGCGGCCGGGTCGCAGGCCGCTGCAGCGGTCAGGAATCCCGCTCCGCCACGGCGCGGCGAACGGCGTCGAGCGCCGCCTCCGGGATGCCGTCCTCGGCGTTGCATGGTGCCATCGGCGTGGTCTCGTCCAGCGAGAAGCAAACCGGCACCTTTACCCGCTGTGCGACCGCCTGGCCATCGCGGCGCGCCGGGGTGAAGCGCCAGCCGTCGACCGCTGCCATCGCCGCGGCATCGAACACGCCCGGCAGCTCGGCGTGCAGCACTTCCTTGTGGCCCGGCCGGCCTTGCGGATCGATCTCGATCAACAGCAGGACATGGCCGCTCTGCCGCGCCTCCAGCGCTGCGGCCGGGTACTTGGGCGGTGCGAAGTGCTCCAGCACGACTTCGCTGTCCGCCACGTCGGCGACGGCCGAAGCGGCGGGCCGGGGTTGCGCCGAAGCGGCCGGTTGCGCCGCCCAGACGGCCAGCGAAACGCCCAGCGCCAGACCGGCGACCAGACCCAGGCCGACGCTGCGACGCAGGGTGGATGGATGGACTTTGCTCAACATGAGGATGCGTTCCTTCAAGGGATGGCTGGACTGCCACAGGCAACCGACCGGCAGTCCAGGGACGGCCAGTTGCACATCGAGGAGCGTGGCGGCATAGCACCGACGCAAATGGGGATGACGCCCCGCCACCTCGGCGTCGCTGGCCAGTTCCTGATCGTGGCGCAGACGCGATGCCGCGTAATGGATCAGCGGGTTGAACCAGTACAGGCAGCGCAGCACCGTGGCCAGCGCCGTGGCCGGCACATCGCCACGACGCAGATGGCTGCGCTCGTGGGCGAGGATCAGCGCCTGCTGCTCGGGGCCGTAGCGGTCGAAGAAATCACTCGGCAGGACGATGCGCGGGCGCAGCAGGCCAATCACCGCCGGGCCGGCTTCGCGTCCCTGCGCCAGCCAGACGCCGGGCGCATGGAGCCGCAGGACGCCCAGACGGCGGCGGAAACGCCATTGCGCACGGGCAAAACCAAGCGCCGCCAGCGCCGCGCCCAGCGCCCAGGCGATCAGCAGCACAGTACCGACTTCGACGCCGGCGCTGACCGCCACCGGCGCATCGACCACGGCGGGCGCGGCGCTCGCCCACACCGGACGCCAGGCGATCTCGGCCTCAGGTGCGGGTGCCGGCAACAGCACGGCAATCTGCGCCATCGGCACCAGCGCCCACAGGAGCGGCAGACAGGCAGCGCCAAACGCGCGGCTCACATATTTGCGCAACGCCAGCACGATGAGGATCGCCGCCGAGGTGGCGAGCGCGCCCTCGGCCAGCAAGGCCACCGCGTCAGCGCTCATCGTCGATCTCCTCGATCAGCCGGCGCAGCTCGGCGACATCCTTGGCACTGAGTTGTCCGTGCCGGCTGAAGTGCGCCACCAGCGGCGCGACGCGGCCATCGAACAGGCGTTCGATCAGGCTGCGACTTTCCTCCAGCACGTAGGCGTCGCGGGCCAGCAGAGGGCGATAGCGATAACGGCGGCCTTCCTGCTCGACGCCCAGCGCGCCCTTCTTCAGCAGACGGTTGAGCAGGGTGCGGATGGTGCTGTCCTGCCAGTCGCTGTCGGCCAGTGCCTGCACCACCTCCTCGGCGGTGCTCGGCCCGCGCGCCCACAGCGCCTGCATCACCCGACTTTCCGCTTCGCTGATCTGCATGATCTTTTACAGGTGTAATTTGATCCTGATATTACGCCTGTAATCGATACTGTCAAGCGTCATCGCCGACGGCAAGATCTCAGCGTTGCAGCAGCGCGCGCAAGGCCGTGCGGTAGGCAGATTCGATGGCGCTGCGCCGCAGGTGGCGGCCGCCGTCCACCCAGCGCCGTCCGCCGCAATGCACCTCGCGCAGCAGCGGCCGGCTGCTGCCGAACAGCCAGCCATCGAGCAGGTCTTCCGGCACCCGGGCGGCCAGTTCCACCGCCTGTGCATCGAGCAGCAGATGGCCGCGCCCGGCCAGCCCCGGACAGGCCTGCCAGCCGCCCTCGACAACGGCGCGGAACAGCGTTTCGCCGCAGCTCTGTCCGGCCGAACCGGCCACCACGTTGCGTGCCTGCGCGCGCAGCCGCTGGCCGTACTCCAGCCAGCGCAGCTCCTCCACCAGCGACACCGAGGCATGACTGTCCGAGCCGATGCCGATGCGGCCGCCGACATCGAGGAAGTCGCGCAACGGGAACAGCCCGTCGCCCAGATTGGCCTCGGTGGTCGGGCACAGCACCACGGTGGCAGCGCTGGCGGCGATGTCGCGCACTTCGCCGGCGTCCAGATGGGTGGCGTGGACCAGGTTCCAGCGCCGGTCGATGCCGATCCGGTCGAGCAGCCAGCGCACCGGCCGCGCGCCGTGCACGGCGAGGCAATCGTCGACTTCGGCCTGCTGCTCGGCGATGTGGATGTGGATCGGCCAATGCGGCGGCACGGCGGCGAGCACGGCGCGGATGTCCGCCTCGTCCACCGCGCGCAGACTGTGGAAAGCGACGCCCAGGTCGATGCCGTCGACACACTCTGCCCGCAGCCGGTCGAGCAGCCGCAGATAGGCCTCGACATCGTGTCCGAAGCGCTGCTGGCGGGGCGACAACGCACGGCCATCGAAGCCGCCGCGTCGATACAGCACCGGCAACAACTGCAACTGGATGCCGGTCTCGCGCGCCGCCTCGATCAAGGCCAGCGACATCGCCGCCGGGTCGGCGTAGGGCCGTCCATCCGGCGCGTGATGCAGATAGTGGAACTCGCATACCGCCGTGTAGCCGGCTTCCAGCATCTCGGCGTACAACTGCGCGGCTACCGCGCGCAGGCTGTCCGGATCGAAACGCCCGGCCAGTGCGTACATGCGCTCGCGCCAGGACCAGAAGCTGTCCGGCCCCGGCCCGCGGCGCTCGGTCAGCCCGCTCATCGCGCGCTGGAAGGCGTGCGAATGCAGGTTGGCGACGCCCGGCAGCACGATGCGGAGCGCGCCTTCGTCGAGATCGGGCAAACCGGCCGGCGCGCCGGCCTGCCAGCCGGCCGGCGTCCAGTGCAGGGTCGAAGTCGGGGTGTCCATGGCGCGGATTCTGTCCTGCCGGCGCGCGGAAGGCGAATGGAATTGGATTGGGGATTCGTGATTCGTGATTGGGGATTGGTGATGTGGCGCTTGCTGGGGTCGTCCACCGCATGACCCATCTGACTACACTGTGGCGCTCATCTCACAGGCCAGCCGTCATGTCCGAGCGTTCCGGTGCCCTCGTCAATCTGCGTGCCTGCACCCTTGCCGGCGACCACGGCTACGGCCTGATCGAGGACGCCGCCGTGGCCTGGGAGGACGGCGTGCTGTGCTTCGTCGGCCCCCGCGACGAACTGCCGGCGCGCTGGCGTGCCGGCGCCGAGGATGCGCAAGGCGCGCTGCTCACCCCCGGTCTGGTCGACTGCCATACCCATCTGGTTTTCGCCGGCCAGCGCGCCGACGAGTTCGAGCAGCGCCTCAATGGCGCCAGCTACGCCGACATCGCCCGCGCCGGCGGCGGCATCGCGGCCACCGTGCGCGCCACCCGCGCCGCCGACGAAGCCGCCCTGCTGGCCGCCTCGCTGCCACGCGCCCGCGCCCTGCTGCGCGACGGCGTGACGACGATGGAGATCAAGTCCGGCTACGGGCTGGATGTCGACAGCGAGGCACGCATGCTGCGCGTCGCTCGTCGCATCGGCGTGGAACTGGGCGTGAGCGTGCGCACCACGGCGCTGTGCGCGCACGCGCTGCCGCCGGAGTTCAGCGGCGACGCCGACGGCTACATCGACCACGTCTGCGACGACATCCTGCCGGCGCTGGCCGACGCCGGCCTGGCCGATGCGGTGGACGCCTTCTGCGAGGGCATCGGCTTCAGTCCGGCGCAGACCCGCCGCGTGTTCGAGCGCGCGCGCCAGCTCGGCCTACCGGTGAAGCTGCACGCCGACCAGCTCAGCGATCTCGGCGGCGGCGCGTTGGTGGCGGCCTTCGGCGGGCTGTCTGCCGACCATGTCGAATACGCCTCGGCGGACAGCGTCGCGGCGATGGCGGCCGCCGGCACCGTTGCCGTGCTGCTGCCCGGTGCCTTCCTCGCCCTGCGCGAAACGCGGCTGCCGCCGATCAGCGCCTTCCGCGAACACGGCGTCCCGATGGCCATCGCCACCGATCTCAACCCCGGCACCTCGCCGCTGATGTCGCTGCGCAGCGCCGCCAACCTGGCCTGCACGCTGTTCGGCCTGAGCGTCGAGGAGTCCCTGCGCGGCGTCACCGTCCACGCCGCCCGCGCGCTGGGCCTGGATGATCGCGGGCGGCTGCTTGCCGGGCTGCGCGCCGACCTGGCGCTGTGGCAGGTCGAGACGCCGGCGGAACTGGCCTACTGGATCGCCGGCCTGCTGCCGACGCGGGTGCTGGCGGACGGCGTCTGGCGCGGCTGAAGCTGTCCGCCGGCGTCAGCGTCCGCCGATGCCGCCGTGATATTTCTCGCGCAGGCGCTTCTTGTCGATCTTGCCGACCGAAGTCTTGTCGATGGCCTCGACCAGCAGTACGCGGTCGGGCACCGCGTAGCGGGAGATCAACCCGGACTGCACGAAGCCGGACAGGTGCGCGCGCAGGCCGTCGATGTCCAGCGTCTGACCGGGTTTCGGCGTCACCAGCGCCAACGGCCGCTCGCCCCACTGGCTGTCCGGCACGCCGATCACGGCGCATTCGTGTACCGCTGGATGGCGCGAGATCAGATCCTCCAGTTGCAGCGAGGACACCCATTCGCCGCCGGTCTTGATCACGTCCTTGATGCGATCGGTGATGCGCAGGTAGCCCTCGCTGTCGATGGCACCGACATCGTTGGTGTGCAGGTAGCCGCCGGCCCACAGCGCTTCGGAAGCGGCCGGCTGGCCGACATAGCCCTGGGTCAGCCAGGGCGCGCGCACCACCACCTCGCCGGTGGCCTCGCCATCATGCGGCAGCACGTTCATGTCGGCATCGACGATGCGCAGTTCGACCAGCGGGATCGGCAGTCCGGTGCGGGTGCGCAGGTCGAGTTCGCGCTCGGCGTCGCCGAGGTCGCGCGAGCGCACATGCGCCAGGGTCAGCACCGGACAGGTTTCCGACATGCCGTAGCCGGCGAAGATGTCGATGCCGCGATCCAGCGCCGCCTTGGCCAGCCCCTTGGGCAGGGCCGAGCCGCCGATCACCACCTTCCAGCGGCTGAAGTCGATGCTGGCGGTGGCCGGCGAGGACAGCAGCATGTGCAGGATGGTCGGCACGCAGTGGGAAAGGGTGACTTCCTCGCGCAGGAACAACCCGACCAGCCGCTCCGGCGTGTAGCGGCCCGGATAGACCTGCTTGAGTCCCATCAGCGTCGCCACGTAGGGAATGCCCCAGGCGTGGACGTGGAACATCGGCGTGATCGGCATGTAGACATCATCACGATGCAGCCGGCCCTGACTGGCCGGGCTGGCCAGCGCCGCCATCGTCGCCAGCGTGTGCAGCACCAGCTGCCGATGGCTGAAGAACACGCCCTTGGGGTCGCCGGTGGTGCCGGTGGAATAGAAGGTGGTGGCGCGGGTGCGCTCGTCGAAATCGGGAAACTCGAAGGCGGCATCGGCGGCGTCGAGCAGGGCTTCGTACTCGCCATCGAAACCGGCCGGCGGCGCGCCGCCGTCATCGTCGATGAAGACCAGCCGGCGAATGTTCGCAAGCTGCGCGCGGATGGCGTCGAGGATCGGCAGGAACTCGCTGTTGACCAACAGCACGCTGGCCCCGGAATGGTTGATCGTGTAGGCGATCTGCTCCGGCGACAGACGGATGTTCACCGTCATCAGCGTCGCCCCCATCATCGGCACGGCGAAATAGGCTTCCAGATAGCGATGGCTGTCCCAGTCCATCACCGCCACGGTGTCGCCGTGGACCACGCCGAGACGGTCAAGGGCGCTGGCAAGACGGCCGATGCGCTGGCGCAGGGTGCGGTAGTCATGGCGCACGCGATCGCCGTAGACGATCTCCTTGTCCGGCTCCAATGCCAGCGGGGTATGCAGCAACTGCTTGATCAGCAGCGGGTAATCGTGGGCGGAGGGGGCGACGGAATCCTCGCTGCGGGGCATGCGCAATCACCTTTCTTGAGGTCGCCGGCGCGCGTCGGCGCAGGCTGGCGGGGGAAAGCGGGCACGATAGCGGATGCGCCGGGGCCATCGATGTTGCAACGCAGCAGCGAACTCGCCGGCGCGCTGCCGCACAATGCACGGCAGTCACCGCCCATCGCCAGGCCAGCGCCATGTCCTCCAACAGCGTTCGCATCGTCGAAGTCGGTCCGCGCGACGGACTGCAGAACGAAGCCGCCATCATCCCCGCCGCGACCAAGGTCGCCCTGATCGACCGCCTCTCCGCCTGCGGCTTCGCGGTGGTCGAGGCGACCAGCTTCGTCAGCCCGAAATGGATTCCGCAACTGGCCGATGCCGAGGCCGTGCTGGCCGGCATCCGGCGCCGCGACGGCGTGCTGTATCCGGCGCTGGTGCCAAACGAGAAGGGCCTGGATCGGGCGCTGGCCTGCGGCGTGCGCGAAATCGCCGTGTTCACCGCCGCCTCCGATGCCTTCAACCTGCGCAACATCCATTGCGACGTGGCCGAGTCGCTGCGCCGGCTGGCCCCGGTGGTCGAGCGCGGCAAGGCGCTGGGGCTGTGGGTGCGCGGCTATGTTTCCACCGTGCTCGGCTGCCCGTACCAGGGCGCGGTGCCGGTGGCCGAGGTGGTGCGCGTCGCCACCGCGTTGCAGGCGATGGGCTGCGACGAGATTTCACTCGGCGATACCATCGGCGTCGGCACCCCGGCCAAGGCCCGCGCCATGCTGCTGGCCTGTGCCGGGGAAATCCCGATGGCGCGGCTGGCGGTGCATTTCCACGACACCTACGGCCAAGCGCTGGCCAACGTGCTGGCCTGCATCGAGGCCGGCGTGCGGGTGGTCGACAGCGCCGTCGCCGGCCTCGGCGGCTGCCCCTACGCCCAGGGTGCCAGCGGCAACCTGGCCAGCGAGGATCTGCTCTACATGCTCGACGGCCTCGGCCTGCATACCGGCGTCGACCTGGATGCGGTCTGCGCCACCGCGCTGTGGATCAATGCCGAACTCGGCCGCGAGCCGGCCAGCAAGCTGGCGCGGGTACGCATGGCGGCCGCCGACCGCGCCCGCCGCGCCGGCTAAACTGGTCGCCGGAACGACCATCGGCTCGCCGCGCGATCCCCTGATCCGCCCCCGCGCGCCCTCCCCTTCCCTCCATGCAGGATTCACCGTGTCGGCCATCCGCCAAACCTTGCATCAAGACGTCGCCACCCTCGCCCTGGATCGCCCGGCGCTGCACAACGCCTTCGACGACGCCCTGATCGCCGAGCTGACCGACGCCCTGCGCGAGCTCGAAGCGCGCGAGGACATTCGCGCCGTGGTGCTGACCGGCACCGGCAAGAGCTTTTCCGCCGGTGCCGATCTCGGCTGGATGCGCCGCATGGCCAAGGCCGGCGAGAAGGAGAACCGCCGCGACGCGCGCCAGCTTGCCAAATTGATGCGCACGCTCAACCGGCTGGACAAGCCGACCATCGCCCGCGTCAACGGCGCGGCCTTCGGCGGCGGAGTCGGCCTGATCGCCTGCTGCGACATCGCCATCGGTACCGACACCGCCCGCTTCGCCCTCAGCGAAGTACGGCTGGGCCTGGCACCGGCGGTCATCTCGCCCTACGTGGTCGACGCCATCGGCGTGCGCCAGGCGCGCCGGCTGTTCCTGACCGGGGAAATCTTCGACGCCGCCCACGCCGAGCGCATCGGCCTGTTGCACCAATGCGTGCCGGCGGCGGAACTGGACGCCGCCGTCGACGCCATGCTCGGCCACCTGCGCGCCGCCGGCCCGCAGGCGGTGCTCGCCGGCAAGCATCTGCTGGCCCGCATCGCCCATCCCGACGCCAAGGAGCGCCGCGCGCTGGACGAGGAGAACGCCGACCTGATCGCCCGCCTGCGCGTGTCGGAAGAAGGCCAGGAAGGACTGTCGGCCTTCTTCGACAAGCGCCGCCCGCACTGGAACCGCGAGTAAGCCCATGATCCGACGCCTGTTGATCGCCAATCGCGGCGAGATCGCCTGCCGCATCCAGCGCACCTGCCGCCGCCTCGGCATCGAAACCGTGGCGGTGCATTCCGATGCCGATGCCAACGCCCGCCATGTCCGCCTGGCCGACCGCGCCGAGCACATCGGCGGCTCGGCACCGGCCGAGTCCTACCTGCGCATCGACGCCGTGCTCGATGCCGCCCGGCGCAGCGGTGCCGATGCCATCCATCCCGGCTACGGCTTCCTGTCCGAAAACGCCGACTTCGCCGATGCGGTGGAAGCCGCCGGCCTGGTCTTCGTCGGCCCGCGCGCCGCCTCGATGCGCAAGCTTGGCTCCAAGGCCGGCGCCAAGACGTTGATGGCCGCTCACGGCGTGCCGGTGGTGCCCGGCTACAGCGGCGAGGATCAGACGGCGGAAACACTGGTCGCCGAAGCCGCCCGGGTCGGTTTTCCGCTGATGATCAAGGCCGCCCACGGCGGCGGCGGCAAGGGCATGCGCATCGTCCGCCAGCCCGCCGACTTCCTCGCCGCGCTGCAAAGCTGCCAGCGCGAAGCCGCCAACGCCTTCGGCCGCGACCGCGTGCTGCTGGAGCGCTACATCGAAACCCCGCGCCACATCGAGTTCCAGATTTTCGGCGACCGCCACGGCAACCTGATCCATCTCGGCGAGCGCGAATGTTCGGCCCAGCGCCGCTACCAGAAGGTGCTGGAGGAAGCGCCCTCGCCGACGCTGACGCCGGCCCTGCGCGAGGCAATGGGCGCGGCCGCCGTCGCCGCCGGCCGCGCGGTGGATTACGTCAACGCCGGCACGGTGGAGTTCATCCTCGGCCCCGACGGCGGTTTCCACTTCATGGAGATCAATGCGCGCCTGCAAGTGGAGCATCCGGTCACCGAGGCGGTCAGCGGGTTTGATCTGGTCGAATGGCAACTGCGCATCGCCAGCGGCGAGCGCTTGCCGGCCAGCAGTGCGCCGGCGCAGGGCCACGCCATCGAACTGCGCCTGTACGCCGAGGACGCCCAGCGCGGCTTCCTGCCCGGCAGCGGACGGCTGCAACGGCTGCTGCTGCCTGCGGCGCAGGACGGCGTGCGGGTCGATGCCGGCGTCGACGAAGGCGATCTGGTCAGCGTGTTCTACGACCCGATGATCGCCAAGCTGATCGTCCATGGGGCCGACCGCGAGCAGGCGCTGGCCCGGCTGGGCACGGCGCTGGCGGCCTGCGAGGTGGTCGGCCCGGCCAGCAACATCGCCTTTCTGGAGCAGTTGATCGCCCACCCGGCGGTGCGCGAGGGACGCATCGACACCGGCTATCTGGATCGTCACCTGGACCAGTTCATCGCCTTGCCGGAAGCCCCGCCGAGCGCCGCACTGGCCGCTGCGGCGGCCCTCGTGCTGGCCGCACAGGCCGAGGCCAGCGCCGCGTCGGCGCACGCCAGCGCCGATCCGCATTCGCCGTGGGCGCTGGCCGACGGCTGGCATCCGGGGCAGTTGCCGTGGCGTCTGCTGGCCCTGCACTGGGAAGGCCGGCGGCTGGAACTGGCCTGGCGCGGCAACGCCCGCGCCTTCCAGTTGCGCCATGACGAAACCACCCTCGACGTGCAATGCCTCGCCGCCGACGACAGCCATCTCACCCTGCGCCTGGACGGCGCGACGCTGCGCCTGCCGGCGCGCCGTGTCGGCACGATGCTGGTGGTCCACGCCGACGGCCATCGCCAGCGCTTCCACCCCGCACCCGCGTTCGAGTCCAGCGGCAGCGCCGCGCAGGCCGGCAACCGCCTGCTGGCACCGATGCCGGGACGGATCGTCGCGCTCAACGCGCAGGCCGGCGACCTGCTGGTCGCCGATCAGCCGGTGCTGGTGATGGAGGCGATGAAGATGGAACTGAGCCTGCGCGCGCCGCAGCCGGTGCGACTGGCGGAATTGCGCGTCGCCGTCGGCGACTTCGTCGACTCCGACGCCGTGCTCGCCGTATTCGCCCCGGCGGACTGAACCAGGCGGCGCGGCCGCGGCTTCGACCAAGGCTTGTCGCCCGGCCATCGCCGCCGCCGCGCTGCACGACATCCGGCGCTGGTGCAGAATGCCGCCATGGCCTTTCCGTCGCCCGATGTCGCCCAACCGCCCGTCGCGACCCGCCCGGACGATCCCGCCGATCTGCACCGGCTGCGTGCCGAGGCCGAGCGCCTCTGCGCCCAGGGCCGACCGCAGCAGGCACTGACGCTGACGCTGGAAGCGCTGGCCGCGACGCTGCGCCAACTGGGCGACGCGCGGCAGTACTGGGAACACCTGATCAACGCCATCCCCGACGCCGTCACCGTGTTTGCCGCCGATGGCCGCATCGTCGAGGCCAACCGCGCCGCCAGCCGCGAATTCGGCTGCGCCCGCGAGGCCCTGCTCGGCCTGAGCGTCTACGACCTCAACCCCGAGCTGCCGGCCAACCGCATCCGCCAGGTGATCGTCGAGCACGGCGACGGCGAGTCCTTCGTCCACCTCACCCGCAACCGGCGCAGCGACGGCAGCGAGTTTCCGGTCGAGGTGCATTCCTGCGTGGTCACCCGCGAAGGGCAATCGCAAGTGCTGGCGGTGGCCCGCGACATCAGCCATCGGCTGGAAAGCGAGCGCGAGCTACGCGCCTCGGCCAACAGTTACCGGCAACTGCTGCTGGCGATGGACAAGGGCGTATTGATCCACGACGCCCAGGGCCGGCTGGTGTCCTACAACCCCAGCGCCTGCCGCATCTCGCGCATGAGCGGCGACGAACTGGTCGAAACGCTGGCCCACGACGACCGCTGGACCCTAATCGACGCCCACGGTAACCCGATCACCGAGCAGGACACCCCGCACCGCCGCGCCCTGCGCGAGCGCCGCACCATCGCCAGCAGCACGGTCGGCGTCTATCTCAAGGAACAGGCCCGCCACGTCTGGCTGGACGTCACCGCCACGCCGCAGTTCCGCGAGGGCGAGGAGACGCCGTTCCAGGTGATTTCCACCTTCAGCGACATCAGCGCCCTGATCCGCGACCGCGAACTGTTCCGCCAGACGCAGACCCTGGCCCGCATCGGCGGCTGGGACTGGACGCCCTCGCACGACGCGCTCTACGTCACCGACACCCTGCTCGGCCTGTTCGACCTGCCGGGCGGCGTGCGCTATCGCCTGTCCGACCTGCTGGCGCGCATCGACGAGGCGCAGCGCCTGCGCGTCGAGGCCGCCTTCCAGGACGCCGCTGCGCAGGGCGCCGGCTTCGACATCGAGTGCCGGCTGACCCGCGGCTGCCCGTGGATCCGGCTGATCGGCAGCGGTCGCCACCGCGACGGCCAGGCATTCCGCGTCACCGGCACCGCGCAGGACATCAGCGAGCAGAAACAGACCGCCGAGCGCCTCACCCGCCAGGCACTGTCCGATCCGCTGACCGGCCTGCACAACCGCGACGCGCTGCTGGCGCGGATCGGCGAAGCGCTCGACGCCTGCCGCCGCGACAGCCCGCCCAGCCTGCTGCACGTCGACCTCGACCGCTTCAAGGTGGTCAACGACCTGCTCGGCCATCCGTCCGGCGACCGCCTGCTGCGCCTCGCCGGCGAGCGCCTGCGCGGCAGCCTGCGCGACGACGCCATCGCCGGCCGGCTGGGGGCCGACGAGTTCCTCGTGCTGGTTCCGCACGGCGGCCACGAGCGCGCCCGGCAACTGGCCGAACGCATCATCGCCGACTTCGTCCGGCCGTTTTCGCTGGACCGCGAAGACCTCACCGTGACCGCCTCGCTGGGCATCGCCAGCTACCCGGACGCCGGCACCACCGTGCAGCAACTGCTGCAAAGCGCAGATGTCGCGGTGCGCGAGGCCAAGCGCCGTGGCCGTGGCGGCTGGAAGACCTTCGACCCGGCGCTGGCCGCCACCGTATCGCGCCAACTGCTGCTGGAAACGCAACTGCGCCGCGCGCTGGAACAGGACGAGCTCAGCCTCGTCTACCAGCCCCAGGTCGACCTCGGCAGCGGCCGGCTGCGCGCCGTCGAGGCCCTGCTGCGCTGGCGCAACCGCCTGCTCGGCGAGGTTTCCCCCAACGACTTCATCCCGCACGCGGAAAACACCGGCGACATCGTGCGCATCGGCAACTGGGTGGTGCGCGAGGCCTGCCGCCAGTTCGCCCGCTGGCAGCGTGACGGCGTCGCCATCGAGCGCGTCGCCGTCAACGTCAGCCCGCGACAACTGCTGAACGAGGACTTCGACGCCATCGTCGGCATGGCGCTGGAGGAATCCGGCCTGCCCGGCCAGGCGCTGGAGGTGGAGATCACCGAGCGCGTGGTGATCGACGAAGCGCCCGAGGCATTGCGCACCCTGCGCGCACTGAAGGCGCGCGGCGTCACCATCACCATCGACGATTTCGGCGAGGGCTACAGCGCCCTGAGCTACCTGCGCCGGCTGCCGCTGGACAACCTGAAGATCAGCCACACCTTCATTCGCGGCATCCCCGACAACCCGGCCGACGTGGCGATCTGCCGCTCCATCCTGCTGATCGCCCGCAGCCTCGGCTTGCAGGTGATCGGCGAAGGCGTCGAGTCCGACCAACAGCGCCGTTTCCTGATCGAGCACGGCACCGACCTCGCCCAGGGCTTTCTTTACGCCCAGCCACTGGATGCCGACGGCATCGCCGATTATCGCGCGCCGGATTGAGGCCAAACCGGATTTTCCCGCCGGGGCGACTGGATTCGCCATGGTTTCTCGGATATACCTGCGGACCTGAGCGCCCGGCCTGCGCCATCAACAGCCGCGAGGGTCGTCGTCAATCCACCAGCGCGCTGGTTCTGGTGCGCCGATTCGGAGCCAATGTCATGAAACCCCGCCGTTTCACCGCAACGCTTCCCGCCGCCCTGTTCGCCCTGTCGCTGGCCGGCGGCGCGCTGGCCGAATCCGAACCGCCCTTGCCGCCGCCCGGCATCGTCGAAACCGGCCACAGCGCGCTGTGGTTTTCTCCCGAGCGCGATGGTGAAGGCTGGGTGCTGGAAATCCTCGATGACCAGCGCGCCGTCATTGCCTGGTTCACTTACGACGAGGCAGGCGAGCAGCGCTGGTTGTATGGCGTCGGCAATATCGTTGCCGATGCGGAAAACGGCCAGTCCATCGTCTTTCCGGAACTCTTCGCCACCGAAGGCGGGCGCTTCGGGCCGGATTTCGATCCCGAGGCGGTGCAATACGAAGTCGTCGGCCAGCTTTCGCTGCGTTTCGAGGACTGCAACGCCGGTCAGCTTGATTACAGTGCCTACGGCCAGGCGCAGAGTTTCCCGATCCAGCGCATCGCCCGCACCATGGCTGCCGGCTGCGCGCCGATCCACGGCGTCACCGGCGAGCCGATCCATGAGCTGGCCGGCCAAAGCGGTAGCTGGTCCGACCCGGCCCGCGATGGCGAAGGTCTGCAACTGCAATGGACCGCCGATGGCCTTGCCCTGCTCGGCTGGTACACCTACGACGACGCCGGCAAGCCGTACTGGCTGACCGGTCTGGGCCAGTGGCAGGGCGACGGCGAGGACGCCCGCATCGTGTTCCCGGAACTGGTCACCACCCGTGGCGGCCGCTTTGGCGAAGCTTTCGATCCCGACCAGGTGGAACGGCTGCCCTGGGGCAACCTGGAACTGGCCATCGGCTGCGACGCCGGCCTTGCCAGCTTCCAGTCCAGCCTGCCGGAGTTCGGCAGCGGCAGCCGCGAACTGCGGCGGGTGACCCGCGCCACCCCGGCGGCGTGTCCGTGGGTGGCACCGAAGCTGACGGATTTGTATGAACTGGAGTTCGAACTGCTGACCGCCTACGGGACACCACAGGTCCAGCCCCAAGCGATTACCGACGACGGTGAAGTTTTCCTCACCAACTCCAACGGAACGCCGCCCGGCCAGAAGCTGCTGATCCGCCAGAGTCTGGAAACCGGCGACATCACCCCCTTGCTCGATGAGAACATCCGGGTCTCGGCACCGCCTTTCACGGCGTTGCGGATCGCTCCGGATGGCAAACACGCGGTCGTCGACAACCCCACCGGCACTTCCCTGGAAGCAGCGATGCCGCTGCTCTGGACCGAGGAAAACGGTGTTTCCGAGATTGCCGTCAGCTCCTTTGAAACGTCCCGCCTGCTTGGCGCTTCGCCATCGTTGTCGCATTTCGTCGGCGTCGGCTGGACCCGGTCCGACATGGCCGAGAGCGAACTGGAGGCAATCCCCTATGTCTCCGACGCGCTCGGCAATCACCGCATCTTGGCATCAAGCCCCGACCTGGAGCGCTTGCAGCCGCTCGCCGCATCCGGCGATGGCCAGAAAATCGTCGGAACCCGTCTCTCACTCCGGCTGGGCCGGCAGATCACGCCGCCTCCAGGCTACCTTCCGCCACCGATTGCAGGCTTGTGGGCAGGAGACAATATGCCCGCCGCACTGCGCGACAGCGCGGGCAACCTGTTGGCGAATGCGAAGCTCATCAGCGACGATGGCCGCGTGGTGCTTGGCCATCACACTCAGGAGAACCCGGACGCCGGGCCGTGGTACTGGATCAGCGAGGAGCGATCCGGCTACCTGACGCAGCAAGACCCGGAGGTCACTGCGGCGGTGCGCCACTCTCTCTCCGCTGCCACGGCGGACGGCAATCTCTTGATCGGCAATGCCACGGATCGCCCCGAGGGCGCACTCATGGATCGAATCGAGGCATTCGTCTGGACCCAGAATACTGGCCTGACACCGTTGCGCGATACGCTGGCGGAACAGGGAATCAATTTGCCATGGGGGAACGGCGTCAGCGCCGCGAGCATCAGTGCCTCGGGAGCGCGGATCGTGTTGACCAGCAGCGGCATGAACCCCGGCACGCCGCCCCCACCGCTGATCGGTGTGCTCACGCTCACTCCCAAACCGCAACGCGACCCGCGCGTGCCGGTCGAGACGGCGGAAGAGTGAGCGCTGCCTGCCGGCCGGCTGCCGCCGGTCGGTTGGCGGTCGGGTAAGATGCGCGCCTGAATCCGTTCAGGAGCCATCATGCGACTTTCCGATGTCCGCGCCGTCATCAGCGGCGGCGCTTCCGGCCTTGGCCTTGCCACCGCGCGCCATCTGCTGGCGCAGGGCGCGCGCGTGGCGCTGTTCGATCTGGATGCCGACAAGGGCCGCGCTGCGGTGGCCGAGCTTGGCGCGGGTGCGGGCTTTCACCAGGTCGACGTGACCGACGAGGCCGCGGTCGCCGCCGCCGTGGCCGCCGCGCAGGAGGCGATGCAGGGCCTGAACGTCGCCGTGTCCTGCGCCGGCATCCTCGGTGCCGGCCGCGCGCTCGGGCGCGATGGCGCGATGCCGCTGGCCCGCTTCGAAGCGACCATCCGGGTCAACCTGATCGGCTCCTTCAATCTTCTCAAGGCCGCCGCCGAGCGCATGCAGCACAACGCGCCGGGCGAGGACGGCGAGCGCGGGGTAATCGTCAACACCGCCTCGATTGCCGGCTACGAGGGCCAGATCGGCCAGGCCGCCTATTCCGCCTCCAAGGCCGGGGTGATCGGCATGACCCTGCCGCTGGCGCGCGAGTTCGCCCGCATCGGCATCCGCGTCAACACCATCGCCCCCGGCGTGTTCCATACGCCGATGGTCGACGGCATGCCGCAGGACGTGTACGACTCGCTGTGCGCCCAGGTGCCCTATCCCTCGCGCCTGGGCAAGCCGGAGGAGTTCGCCGAGGCGGTCGCCTTCGCCCTGACCAGCCGCTATCTGAACGGCGAGACGTTGCGCCTGGACGGCGCGATCCGCCTGCAGCCCAAGTAAGTCATCCGAGAAATCTCATGAAGGCTTCCGACGCCCGTCGCGGCAACGTCATCGAACACAACGGCACGGTCTACCAGATCCGCGACATCGAGCGCAGTGCGCCGACCGCGCGCGGCGGCAACGTCACCTTCCGTTTCACCCTCTACAGCATCCCCGGCGGCGACAAGTACGACCTCAGCCTGCGCGCCGACGACGACATGAAGGAGATCGAGCTCAGCCGCCGCGCGGCGACCTTCTCCTACAAGGACGGCGAGGCTTTCGTGTTCATGGACGCCGAGGACTACACGCCCTACATGCTCGACCCGGACGTGATCGGCGACGCCGCCGGCTACATCACCGACGGCCTGGAAGGCTGCCACGTGCAATTGATCGACGACCAGCCGGTGGCCCTGCAACTGCCGGCCAGCGTGACGCTGGAAGTGATCGAGACGGCCCCCGAAATGAAGGGCGCGACCGCCACCAAGCGGCCCAAGCCGGCCCGCCTGTCCACCGGTATCGAAGTGCAGGTGCCGGAATACATCGGCGTCGGCGAGCGCATCCACATCAACACCCTGACCGGCGAGTTCGCCGGACGGGCCTGATGGCAGATGATTCACCCCCGTTTGCGCCCCACCGCAGCAGGCCCCGACCATGACTGACGCCATTCCCGACAGCGCCGCCCTGCTGGCCCAGGCCGAAGCCCTCGGCCAGGCGCTGAAGGCCCGTCACCTGATGCTGGTGACGGCGGAAAGCTGCACCGGCGGCTGGATCGCCAAGACGGTCAGCGACGTGCCCGGCTGCTCGGACTGGTTCGACTGCGGCATGGTCGCCTACAGCTACGAGGCCAAGCAGGCGCTGCTCGGCGTGCATGCGGAAACACTGATGGAACACGGCGCGGTCAGCCAGGAAACCTGCATCGAGATGGTCTCCGGCGCGCTGATCAACTCAGGTGCCAGCATCGCCGTCGCGGTCACCGGCATCGCCGGCCCCGGCGGCGGCACGCCGGACAAGCCGGTCGGCACGGTATGGATCGGCTGGAAGCGGCGCGGCGGCTACCCGCACGCGGAGCTGTTCCGCTTTGACGGCGACCGCGACGCGGTGCGCCGGCAAACCGTCGCCAAGGCGCTCGACGGCCTGCTGAAAACCCTTACCCCCGTGGCCTGACTTCGCCGACGGCGTCCGCGCGCCCTGTGGGATACTGTGTCTTTCGACCGGCGCTCCCCGGTCCGACTCGCTGAACGATCCGATCCGGCGGTCTGCCCGCATCTCAATCGCTGAGACGACCGGCTGGCAGACTGCGCCCATCCCAACGCAAGGACACTCCATGGACGACAACAAGAAGCGCGCCCTGACTGCGGCTCTGACCCAGATCGAACGCCAGTTCGGCAAGGGCACGGTCATGCGCATGGGCGACAAGGTGGCCGAGGCCGCCGAGGTCATCGGCACCGGCTCGCTGATGCTGGACATCGCGCTCGGCATCGGCGGTTTGCCGAAAGGCCGCGTAGTGGAAATCTACGGCCCGGAATCCTCCGGCAAGACCACGCTGACCCTGCAGGTGATCGCCGAGTGCCAGAAGGCCGGCGGCACCGCCGCCTTCATCGACGCCGAGCACGCACTCGACCCGGGTTACGCGGCCAAGCTGGGCGTCAAGGTCGACGACCTGCTGCTGTCGCAGCCCGATACCGGCGAGCAGGCGCTGGAGATCGCCGACATGCTGGTGCGCTCCAACGCCGTGGATGTTGTCGTCATCGACTCGGTGGCCGCGCTGACGCCGAAGGCGGAAATCGAAGGCGAAATGGGCGACCAGTTGCCCGGCCTGCAGGCACGCCTGATGAGCCAGGCGCTGCGCAAGCTGACCGGCAACATCAAGCGCAGCAACTGCATGGTGATCTTCATCAACCAGTTGCGCCACAAGATCGGCATCATGATGCCCGGCCAGAGCCCGGAAACCACCACCGGCGGCAACGCGCTGAAGTTCTACGCCTCGGTACGCCTGGACATCCGACGCATCGGCGCGGTGAAGAAGGGCGACGAGATCATCGGCAACCAGACCCGCATCAAGGTGGTGAAGAACAAGATGGCACCGCCGTTCAAGCAGGTGGTCACCGAAATCCTCTACGGCGAGGGCATCAGCCGCGAGGGTGAACTGATCGACATGGGCGTCGACGCCAAGCTGGTCGACAAGGCCGGTGCCTGGTACAGCCTGGGCAGCGAGCGCATCGGCCAGGGCAAGGAAAACGCCCGCCAGTGGCTGCGCGAGCACCCGGACAAGGCCGCGGAGCTGGAAGGCAAGCTGCGCGAACTCTACGTGCCGCAGGAAGCCTCGCGCGAAGAAGGCGACGGCGGCGACGCTTGATGCGCGGGTGAACACCCGATCCAGCCGTCATCCGCAATGACCGTTGGCCCTGAGCACAATGACCGTTCGCCCTGAGGTATCGAAGGGCGATTACCGAAGATCTCCCGGCCTGCAAGCCGTTCATGCTTGGATACCTCGGCACGAACGGCTTGCCTCGCAATTGATTGCCCAGCGGCAATGGACAAGCTCCGCATGACCACCCGCCAACCGCCATCGCCCCTGCATCGTGCCGTCGGCCTGCTGTCGCGGCGCGAGCACTCGCGCCGCGAGTTGCGGCAGAAGCTGATCCAGCGCGGCGTCGAGGCCGACGAGGCCGAGGCCGCCGTCGAGCGGCTCGGCGAAAGCGGCCTGCAGGATGACGGCCGCTTCGCGCAGAGCCTGATCCGCCAGCGCAGCGCCGCCGGCTACGGCCCGCGCTACATCGAAGCCGAACTCGCCACCCACCACATCGGCGATGCCGAAGCGGCTGCGGCGCTGGAGGAACTCGCGCCGGACTGGACCGAAATCGCCGCCGACCTGCTGCAACGTCGTTTCCCGGCCGGCCTCGACGATCCCAGGGCACGACGCCGGGCGCAGGCGCTGCTGATCCGCCGCGGCTTCGACGGCGAGTGCATCCGCGCGGCGATGGCGCGCTGCGGCTGAAGCCGGCCGCACCACGGCGACGAACGGCGGACGTGAAAACCGGCCGCATCTGCTAAGGTCGGCGGTCGTCCCAGCCGCCATCATTTCGCATGTCCTCCATCAGCGTCGCCGACCTGCCCCATGCCGCCGAACTGGCTCCGCGATTCGCCCGCCGCGAGCCGTTCCGGCACTTGGTCATCGACGATTTCCTGCCGCGCCCTTTCGCCGATGCACTGCTGGCGCAGTTCCCCGATTTCGCCCGCGGCAACGCGCGCAACGAGACCGGCGAGTTGGGCGGCAAGTCGGTGGTGGAACGCATCCGCGAACTGGGCCCGGCCTACGTCGCGCTGGACGATCTGATCCAGACCCGCGGCTTCCTCGACTGGCTGTCCGCCGCCACCGGGATTCCCGATCTGCTCTACGATCCCTGGTACTTCGGCGGCGGCACCCACGACAACCGCCACGGCCAGGACCTCGATCCGCACGTCGACTTCAACCGCCATCCGGAAAACGGCTGGCATCGCCGGCTCAACCTGATCGTCTACCTCAACCACGAGTGGGAGGACGCCTGGGGCGGCTCGCTGGAGTTGCACACCGACCCGCGCACGGCCAACGACGTGGTCACGCTGGTGACGCCGCTGTTCAATCGCTGCGTGGTGTTCGAGACCACGGAATGGAGCTGGCACGGCTTCTCGCGCATCGACCTGCCGGCGGATCGGCGCGATCTGAGCCGCCGGTCGGTGGCGCTGTATTTCTACACCCGCCAACGGCCAGAGGAAGAACTGGCGCCGACCCACTCGACCATCTATGTCGACCGTCCGTTGCCGGCGCACCTCCAGGCCGGGCACACGCTGACCGGGGACGACATGGCGGCCCTGCACACCCTGCTGACGCGCCGCGACATGCACAACCAGCGCTTGTACGAGGAGGTCAAGCAACTCCAGGCGCGACTCGGCACGCCCGGCGAAGGGCATCTGCGCCGGCTCGCCAACGGCCTGCGCGAGATCGCCCGGCAGCGCCGTGCCGACGGTCTGTCGGCGGCCGGCATCAAGACCGCCATGCTGCCCTTCGTCCACCATCTGCCGGCCCTGCTGCGCAACCCTGCGCGCAGGCTCTGGCGAGCGCTGAACACACGCGGATGATCGACCTGTCGACCCGCTTGCGGCATCTCGCCCAGCGCGCGCGGCGCTTCACTGCGCGCCTGCTGCGCGGCAGCTACGGGGCGCGACTGGAGCAGGAACTGGCCATCTTCGCCGATCAGGTCGACGTCAACGCGCTGCCGGACATCTTCCACTACTGGTCCAACAAGTACCTGCGGCCGATGCAGGAGGAATACGGCTATTCCAACCCGGACCAGTTCTTCGCCCATTACCTCGGCCGGGCGATCAGCGCCGACGCACGGCCGCAGCGCGTCATCTACAGCCTTGGTGCCGGCAATTGCGACACCGAAGTGCGGGTGGCGAAACTGCTGCGCGAGGCCGGTCATTCCCGCTTCCGCCTGATCTGTCTGGACGCCAATCCGGCGATGCTCGAACGCGGCCGGCAACTGGCGGCCGGCGAGGGACTGGCCGATTGCGTGATCCCGACCCGGGCCGACCTCAACCGCTGGCAACCGGACACGCCGGCCACGGCGGTGATGGCCAATCAGTCGCTGCACCACTTCGTCGAACTGGAAACCATCTTCGACGCGGTGCAACGCGCCCTGCCGCCGGGCGCGCCCTTCGTCATCAGCGACATGATCGGCCGCAACGGCCACCAGCGCTGGCCGGAGGCGCTGGTCCACGTGCAGCGCTTCTGGCAGGAACTGCCCGCTGCGTACCGCTACAACCTGCAACTGCGACGGCAGGAGAACACGTTCAAGGACTGGGACTGCTCGGTGGCCGGCTTCGAGGGCATCCGCGCCCAGGACATCCTGCCGCTGCTGCGCGAGCGCTTCCATTTCCACACCTTCATCGGCTTCGCCAACCTGGTCGATCCGTTCATCGACCGCAGTTTCGGCCATCACTTCGATGCCCAGGCAGACTGGGATCGCGACTTCATCGACCGTGTCCACGCGCTGGACGAATCCCTGCTGCTGGCCGGCGAAATCACCCCCACGCACATGATGGCGGTGGTCGCCAACCAACCCTGCGCCGGGCCGCCGCAATTCTCCCGTGGACTGGACCCGGCGCGCTGCGTGCGCGTCGCGCCAGGGTGAGCGCAGGGTGAGCGCGATGCCCGCCGACCAAGCCCCGCCTGCCGCGTCGCCGGCGGACCGTGCGCCGGTCCCGCCCTCGCGCTGGGCCTGGCTGCTGGCGTTGCCGGCCTTGGCCTCCACGCTGGCCGTTCCGTGGCTCCTGTTCCGTCCCGACGATGCCTTCAACTGGCCGCTGGCCGTCGCCACCAGCTTTCCCTGGCTCTTGGCCGGCATCACGGCGCTGGCGCTGACCCGCCGGCCGCTGCTGTCGGCTGCCCTGGTCTGGTCGCTCGGCCATGCGCTGGATGCGATCAACGACATCAAGCTGCGCCAGCTCGGCCTGCCGATCATGCCCGGCGACACCCACGCGCTGGCGCAGGTGGTGCAGACGCCGCTGCTGTATCTGCGCTATGTCCAGTTCGATGCGCTGGTCGTCGCCTGGCTGGCCGCGCTGGCGCTGCTCTGGCGGCTGGAGCGGCCGCTGCTGCGGCCGCTGGGCGCGCCGCGCCTGCTGCTGATCGCTGTGTCGGCATTGCTGTTGGCCGGCATGCCGCTGCGCTGGCAACCCTGGCAGCACGTCTACCAGCAAAAACATCTGCGCATCATGGTCTGGCGGCCGGACCAGGCGGCCAGCCATGCCGGCTGGACGGCGTTCTTCTTCCACCTGCAACAGTACGCCCGACCGCTGATCCCGCCGCCCGACCCGGCGGCGCTGCGCGATCACGCGCAGTTGCCGCAGGACGCCGGCTGGACGGCGCAGGACGCGCCGCTGGCCGGTGCCGACGTGCTGGTGATCCAGAGCGAGTCGTTCTTCGATCCCGGCCTGCTGCAAGGTGTCGAGGGTGGCGACTACATCCCCAATTTCCATCGGCTGGCGGCGCAATCCAGCCACGGCCGGCTGCGCGTGCCGACCTTCGGCGGCCTGACCACGCGCACCGAGTTCGAGTTCCTCACCGCCTATCCGCTGGCCGGAGCCGAGGACTTCCAATATCCCTATCAGGCGCTGCTCAACCGCCGCATCCACGCGCTGCCCTGGAGTTTTCGCCGGCAAGGCTACGCGGCGCGGGCGATGCACCCTTACGACCGCCGCTTCTACAGCCGCGACATCGCCTATCCGCACCTGGGCTTCATGAGCTTCCATGGCGTGTCCGAATTCACCGGCCGCGACCACCACGGTTTCTACGTCTCCGACGCGGCGATGACCCGGCGCATCATCGAGATCGCCGAGGCCGGCATCGACGCGCCGCTGTTCCTGTTCGCCGTGTCGATGGAAAACCACGGACCGTGGACCGAGCGCCGCCCGCTCGACGAGGCGGCGCTGCCGCCGCTGCCGCAAGGCCATCCGCTGGACGACGCGGAGGACGCGCTGGTCATGCGCCGCTTCCTCCATCACCTGCAACGCAGCGACGCCGCGCTCGGCGAGCTGGCCGACTGGGTGATGGCGCGGCAACGACCGACTGCGGTGCTGTTCTTCGGCGACCATCTGCCGCAACTGGAGGGCGTGATCGACCGCTGGCCCTTCGTCAACGGCGACAGCGCCGGCCGCCAGCGCCCGCCCTGGCTGCTGTTCGCCAACCGGCCATTGGCGGATGTCTCCGCCGACCTCGACAGCTCGCAACTCGGTGCCCTGCTGGCCCGCCTCGCCGGACTCGACGATCCCTTGTTCGACGCGGTGGAACGCCTGCGCCATTCGCCGGTCGCGGCACGTCGCGCCGACCGCCTGCGGCTGCAGTCGGCACTGGCCGCGCAGCACCTGTCGACGCCGCCGGACGACATCGAGGAGACGCCCTGGCAGACCGCGCAACTGGTGCAACTGCTCGACTGGTGGCCACAGGGCGCGGAGCAGTCGCACCAGCGCGACGGCAAGCTGGTCCTGCGCCTGACCTTCGCCGAACCGCCGCCGCGCGATGCCTTCCTGACCCTGGGCGGGCACCGTCTGCGCGTGCATCGTCACGGCCAGCGCTGGCACGGCGAACTGGAGGCCGCGCTCGCCCATGGCCTGCGCGCGCGGCCGGGCGGTTTCGATCTCGTGCTGAAGGATGCCCTGAGCCGCCAGCAACAGATCCTTGGCCAGTTCCTCGTGCGACCGCGCGCGCCGCGCGTGGCGCTGGGCGACGGTCGCGGCGAGAGCCCGTTCTGCGCCATCGAGGAATGGGGACCGGCCCGGACATCGCTGGCCGCGCCGGCCAATCCGCAGCCCGATGGCGGTCTCGGCCTGTGGCTGCTGGCCGCCTGCCTGCCGCCGTCGGCCAGCCTGTCCATCGACGGCCAGCCGCTGGACACCTTCGTCAACGACCGCAAGGCCACCGCCATCGTCCCCGCCGGCCTGCTGCGCGCCGGACGCAACTATCCGCTGCGCCTGCTCGATGCCGACCAGGCGTTCGACATCGGCGTCATCCAGGTGACCGAGTGAAGCCGTCGCCGGCGCGCGGCTCGCCGCTCACGCCGGCCGGCCAATCCCCGCGGCACGCAGCGCGGCGAGGATGCGTCGCGCCCAGTCGCGCTGCCCGCTGGCCTCGCTGACCAGGTCCTGGCGCACCTCGAACATCAGGTGCCGCAGGCCGCGACCGATGCCATGCCGGTTCAGCGTATAGCCCATCGCGCTGGCACCGTAGGGCTGGTTGTCGCCGATGTCGATACCGCCGGCGCGAAACCAGTCGAGCAGGCGCTGATTGGCCGGATCGGCCTGTTTCCAGACCAGACCGATCGGCCAGGGACGCCTCTGGCCGTCCATTTCCGGCGAGAAGGTATGGATGGCGATCAGGATCGGCGACCGGCCGCGCCGCGCGCAGGCGTCCAGATGGCGCGTAATGGCGGCGTGGTAGGGATGGAAGTGGGCATCGAGGCGCTGCGCACGCGCCGCCGCGTCGAGGTCGACATTGCCCGGCACGGCGCGGCCGTCGTTGTGGGCGACGATCAGGTCGGCGGCGTCCGGAGCGCGGTTCAAATCGACCAGCAGACGCGAGGCGGCACCGAAAAACGCCGGGCAGCGCAGGCGCTCGGCCAACTGCCGGGCGATGCCGGCGGCACCCGGATCCCAGGCGATGTGGCTGGCACGCGCCGCCGCGTCCAGACCCAGCCCGCCCAGCGCTGGCGGGATGCGGTTGCTGGCGTGATCGCACAGGATCAAGAGATCGCGGCGGCGGCCGGGGCGGTAATGGAAGGCCGGAAAGGCGTCATCAACAGACATGGCGCAACAGTCTGCCCGATCCGCCCGCGCCGTTCATCCCGACAGGCGGCGGCCGGCTGGTATTCTTGTCGATTGGACCGCCGCCGGAGCCGACCCACCGATGCGCATCATCCTCGCCCTCGCCCTGCTTGGCCTGCTGACCGCCTGCGCCGGCCCGCCCAAGCCGCGCATGTTCCCGCCCAGCGCCAGCGTGCAGGAGTTGCGGGTGCTCGACGACGGCCGCTGGGAAGTCGCCCTGCGCATCCAGAACCAGGCACGGCTGAACATCCGCGTCGCCGAGGCGGCGCTGACCCTGTACGTCGACGGACACGAGGCCGGACGCATCGAACTGAGCGTCGACCGCGCCATCCCCTCGACCAGTGCCGAGCGCGTGCCGGCAATCATTTCTCCCGCCGCGCGCGCCGCCGACGCGGTGAACCTGGCCCTGTCCGAAGGCCGCAGCATCAGCTACCGCCTGCAAGGCCGCCTGCGCAGCAGCGAGCCGGAGCGCCGCGACGATCCGCTTTCCTTCGACAGCCGCCTCAACCCCGCGCCCGGCCTGCCCGGCGTGCTGCGCTGACGCCTTTTCTTCTTCGCCTTCCTCATCCGGAGACACGATGAACAGCTACACCGCCCCGCTCAAGGACATGAAGTTCGCCCTCTACAACGTCATCGGCGCCGAGGATCTGTATCGCCGGCTGGGCATCGAGGCCGCCCAGCGCGACGTGCTCGACGCGGTGCTGGAGGAAGCGGCGCGGTTCAACGAAACCGTGCTCGCCCCGCTGAACCAGAGCGGCGACATCGAAGGCTGCGCCTACGACAAGGCGACCGGCGAAGTGACCGCGCCAAAGGGATTCAAGGAGGCCTACCGGCAGTTCGTCGAAGGCGGCTGGCCCGCCCTCACCGGCCCGGAAGAGCATGGCGGCCAGGGGCTGCCGGAATCCTTCGGCGTCGTGCTCAAGGAAATGATCGACGCCGCCAACCTCGCCTGGGGCAACTACCCGCTGCTTTCCCACGGTGCCACCGAGGCGCTCAAGCAGCATGGCGCGGACTGGCAGAAGACGGTCTTCCTCGACAAGATCGTCAGCGGCGAGTGGACCGGCACCATGTGCCTGACCGAACCGCACTGCGGCTCCGACCTCGGCCTGCTCAAGACCCGCGCCGAACCCGATGCCGACGGCAGCCATGCCATCACCGGCACCAAGATCTTCATCACCGCCGGCGAGCACGACTTCACCGACAACATCGTGCATCTGGTGCTGGCCCGTCTGCCCGACGCCCCGGCCGGCACCAAGGGCATCTCGCTGTTCATCGTGCCGAAGATCAAGACCGCCCGCGACGGCAGCCTCGGCGAGCGCAACGCGGTGCGCTGCGGTGCCATCGAACACAAGATGGGCATCCACGGCTCGGCCACCTGCGTGATGAACTTCGACGCTGCCCAGGGCTGGCTGATCGGCCAGCCCAACAAGGGCCTCAATGCCATGTTCACGATGATGAACACGGCCCGCCTCGCCGTCGGCATCCAGGGCCTGGGGCTGATCGACCGCGCCCTGCAGAACGCCGTGCGCTACAGCCGCGAACGTCTGCAGATGCGCTCGCTGTCCGGTCCCAAGGCACCGGACAAGCCGGCCGATCCGCTGATCGTGCATCCGGACATCCGCCGCATGCTGCTGACCTGCAAGGCGCTGGCGGAAGGTTCGCGCGTGCTGGCCTACCACGCCGCCACCCTGGTCGACATCGCCGAGCGCGCCAGCGACGCCGATGAACGCCAGGGTGCCGAGGAACTGCTCGGCTTCCTCACCCCGATCGTCAAGGCCTGCCTCACCGAATGGTCCATCGAGGGCACCTACAACGCCCTGCAATGCTTCGGCGGCCACGGCTACATCCGCGAGTCGGGCATGGATCAACTGGCCCGCGACGCCCGCATCACCACCATCTACGAAGGCACCACCGGCATCCAGGCACTGGATCTGCTCGGCCGCAAGGTGATCCAGCAACAAGGTGCCGGGCTGAAGCGCTTCCTCGGCATGATCGTCGAGTTCTGCACCGCGCACACGCACAACGCCGAACTTGCCGAGTTCGTCGCGCCGCTGGCGCAGGCCGCCCAGGACTGGCAGAAACTGACCCTGGAAATCGGCAAGCGGACGATGGAAAACCCCGAGGAACTCGGTGCCGCCTCGGTCGATTACCTGTTCCACTCCGGCTACGTCACCCTCGCCTACTGGTGGGCGCGCTCGGTGGAAACCGCCGAGCGCAGCGAGCCGGGCAGCGCGTTCGCCCGCGCCAAGCGGGAAACCGCGCGCTTCTACTTCCAGCGCATCCTGCCGCGCACCCAGGCCCACGCGGCGGCCATCCTCAGCGGTGCCGGCACCCTGATGGCGATGCCGGAGGAAGCGTTCTAGGACGCCTCACTCGAAGCCGTCCGTGAACACCTCGGACGGCTGTCGATGCATGACGATCAGATTGTCCACCTGGAACGGCTCCTCGTTGCCGCCGACGGGGAAGCCGATCAACACCGAGCCGACCCCGCGCGCCGCCGCGACACCGTGGGCACGGTCGAGATAGAGCGGGTCGCGAAGGGTGCTGACCCAGGCGCTGCCGGTACGCGCGTCCATGTCGAACTGCAAGGTGATCTCGATGGTCTCGCCGGCGTCGTAGGCATCCTCTGCGACGGCATGATAGTTCCCCCCGCTTGCCGCGTCGCGCGCGCTGATCGAGCCATCGGCGCCCAGTACCAGAGTGAGGAAAATCCCGGTCGACGACTGCGCCTCGCGGATCACCACGGCGTGCGAACTGCGCGCCCGTGGCCTCAGTTCGAGACTGATGGTGACGACGCCGCGGCGGATCTCGATGTTGTCGAGGAACTGGAAGCGCACATACACCCCGCCGGTCATCGACAGGCGCGTCAGGCGCAACGCATTGTTGTCGCCCCCCGCCTGCACCACCTGCGCCTCCAAGACGTGGGACAGGGGAACCTGGATCGGCTCGCCGACCGCCGCGCCGCCGGTGCCGATGGGCTGGCCCGGCGTCTTGTCATCGAAACCGGCAAACAACACCACCCGCTCCTCGGCCATCGCCTGCCGCATGTCGGCCAGCGGCCACAACATCACGCAGAGGAAGAACAGGAGTGCCAACCCGCGTTGCAACGTCACAGAATGCATCGGAACCTCCGTCGCCGCACGGGCGATCAAAATCAAGGCCCGACTATCGCCACGACGGCGACGAAAGTTCTGCAAGAACGATGAAATTGTCCTGAAATTTCGCTGTCGACAAGTTTTTCGTCTGATCACAGCAAAAACACCCGTGATGGCTGGCATCCTCGCGGCTCCGCTTCGCCGCTGCGATGTTCCGGACATCGGCAAGGCACGGCGGTCTGGCAGGCTCGCGCCGGCCGCCTGACGATTCCAGCGCAAGCGCAACAAGGGTCCGCCATCCTCCAGCGCTCCGGACTCGGCAGCACGGCGGGCTTTCCTTCCATGCCATCCGCTCGCGCATAATGCATGCCCGTGCTCCCAACCCGTTCGAGCAGCCATGCACCTCCAGGCCGGTGAACTGACCCTGCTGCTGCGCGCCGCCAGCGTCGATGACGACGACTTCATCCTCGCCCTGGCGACCCGTTTCGTCGATTTCGAACTGCCACGCTGGCGACGCCGGCATGTGGTGCTGGAAGGCATCCGTCGTGACCTCTCGCGGCATCTGGAGGAGCAGCCGCCGGGCTCGTTCATGTTCGTCGCCGAGGACGACACCAGCGGCGAGCGGATCGGTTTCCTGCACCTGCAACTGCTGGTCGACTTCTTCACCGGCCACCAGAACTGCCATGTCTCCGACCTTGCCGTCAGCGCCCCGCACGATGGCCAGGGCATCGGCCAGGCGCTGCTCGGCTATGCCGAACGCTTCGCCCGCGAACATCGCTGCGAGCGCCTGCAACTGTCGGTGTTCCCCGGCAACACGCGCGCCCGTTCGCTGTACGAACGAAACGGGTTCGGCACCGAAATGCTGCGTCTGGTCAAGCCGCTGTAGCACGCCCCAAGCCGAGCAAGCCCGGCTCTACGACAGCCTCACGTAGAGCGGAACTTGCTCCGCTGCTGCACTGCGATACCGATCAGCCGTTCCCCGGTCCCAGCGCGCGGCGCGGGAACGGCGGTGGTCTGGGCGCTGCGGGCGGGTTGGGCGGCAACTTCTTCATGATCTCGTCGATGGCGCGATCAAGCTGCGGGTCGCGGCCGGCGTTGACCTCGGCGGGCCATTGCTCCACTTCGATGTCCGGCGGCACGCCGACGTTTTCGATGGCGTAGCCGTCCTCGGTCCAGATGGCGAGGTTGGGCGCGGTGACGCTGCCGCCGTCCATCAGCACCGGGAAGCCGAGGATGCCGACCAGGCCGCCCCAGGTGCGCTTGCCGATCACCGGGCCGAGTTTGAAGCGCTGGAACATCCACGGCAGCAGGTCGCCGCCGGAGCCGGCGGTTTCGTCGGCCAGCATCACCTTCGGCCCGAAGATCGCGCCGCGCGGGGTGACGCCGGGCTCGCCGTAGCGCAGCACCCAGCGCGAGACGAAGGGCCGGCGCAGGATGTCGATGTAGTAATCGGCCACCTGGCCGCCGCCGTTGTAGCGCTCGTCGACGATGATCGCCTCGCGGTGCGACTGCGGATAGAAATAGCGCTTGAAGCTGGCATGTCCCCGGCCGCCGGTATCCGGCACGTGCACGTAGGCGACGCGCCCGCCGGTCTTTTCGCTGACATAGCGCAGGTTGCCTTCGACCCAGTCGCGATAGCGCAGCGCGACTTCACTGTCGATCGGCTCGACCAGCAATTCGCGCGATCCTGCGCCGCTCGCATTCGGCCCGACGGTGATCCGCACCTGCCGCCCGACGCGGTTCTCGAAGGCGGCGTAGGGATTGTCGGCGGCAGTCAATGGACGACCGTCCACCGCCAGCAGGAACTCATCCTCGCGCACGTCCACGCCCGGTGCGCGCAGCGGTGCACGCAGGTCGGGATCCCAGTTCAAGCCGCCGTAGACGCGGCTGAACTGCCAGCGGCCATCCTTGATCGCATAGTCCGCGCCGAGCAGGCCGACGCCGAGTTTGGCCGGCGCATTGATCGACTCGCCCAGACCGAGATAACTGTGGCCGACCGACAGTTCGCTGAGCATCCAGTGGATCAGCCGATCCACGTCGAAGCGGGTCGCCGCATGCGGCAAGAGGGCGTGGTATTTCTCCCGCATCGCCGGCCAGTCGGCACCGTGGAAGTTGGTCGCGTAGAAATAGTCGCGGTTGATGCGCCAGGCTTCGTCGAGAATCTGCGCCCATTCCGCGCGCGGCTCGACACGCACGCTGACCTTGGCCAGGTCCAGCTTGCCCTTGCCGGCGTCGAGCTTGTCTGCCACATCGGTGACGAACCAGTCTTCCTTGACGTTATAGACGATCTTCTTGCCGTCGGCGGACAGGGCGAAGAACTCCACGCCTTCGGCCAGGGTTTTCGTCTCGCGCTTGTCGAGGCTGTAGCGCTTGAGCGTGCCGGGGCCGTCGAAGGCACCGAAACTCGTTCGGCCGACGGTTTCGATGAAGTAGATCTCGCCGCTCGCGCCCACCGCCAGATTGCGCCGCGTCGCGCTGCCCAGCGGCAGGGCGACGATGCGATCACCGATGCGCTCGAAGTCGATGCGCACCGGCTTGGTCGCCGGCTTGTCGGCCTTGTCGTCCTTCTTTTCCGACTTGTCCGCCGCCGTGCCCGGTTCGTCGCTCTGCGGCGGCAGCGGGTGTGGGCCGTCGCCGCGCAGCGTCACCGCGTGCAGCGAATAGGTGTGGCCCATGTCGGAGCTGGACTGGGCAAACCAGTCCTTCACCGGGCCGGCGTCGGTGGAGGCAAGCAGGTAGAGGAATTCGCCGTTCGGATCGAACACCGGCTCGATGGCTTCCGACAGGCCGTCGCTGATCGTCGCACTGCGCCCGGTTTCCAGCGAATGCACGTTCACCGTCTGGATCAGGCCGGCGTTCTGCACCGTATAGGCCAGCCAGCGCGAATCCGGCGACCAGCTTGCGCGCATCAGGTTCAGCGGCGTGTAGACCGGCTCGCTGGCGATTTTGGTGGTTTTGCCGGTGGCCGGGGTGATGATCCACAGCGACTGGCTGTTGTCGCGGAAGGACAGATACTTGCCATCCGGCGACCAGGCGAGCTGATCGTAGAAACCGGCCCCGTCGAGCGCGTGGCGCCGGGTTTCGCCGCGACCGTCCTGTGCGGCGACATGCAGCGCGTACTCGCCGCCGGCGTCGGAAAACCACGCCACCTGCTTGCCGTCCGCCGACCAGGCCGGGCTGCGGTCGTGCGCGCCGGGGCTGTTGCTGAGGTTGCGCGGATCGCCCTTTTCCGCCGGCACGGTGACGATCTCGCCGCGGTACTCCAGTGCCAGACGCTTGAGGTCCGGCGACGGCGCGACCGCGCGCACCCATTTCGCCCCGCTGGCGATGCGCGGGCGGGTTTCGGTGAGGTCGGATACCGCGCTCACCACCAGCCGAGTCGGCGCGGACGCGCCGGCGTCGAGCCGATGCAGCGCGCCGCCGTGCTCGAACACCACGCTGCCATCGATGCCGATGGAGGGCGACAGCACGGGAAAGTCGCGCAGCGCGGTCAGCGCCACGGGCGCGCCTTCGCCCGGCGTCCACCCATACAGATTGAACTCGCCGTCGCGGTCGGAGGAAAACAGCAGGCGCTCGCCCTGCCACATCGGGTCGGTGTCGTTGCTGCCGGCGGCCGGTTTCGGCACTTCGGTCACCGCGTAATCGGCCAGATCCATGATCCAGATCCGGCTCTGGGTGCCGCCGCGATAGTGCTTCCACTGGTTGAAGCGCTCGCCCAGCGGCGTGTAGGCGATGCGCCGGCCGTCTGGCGAAATGGCCGCCTTGCTGCCGCTGGGCACCGGCAGGCGCTGCGCCACGCCGCCTTGCACCGGCACCGTGTACAGCTGCGTGTGGCGGTTGGTGTGCACGCTGCGCGGGCTGCTGAACAGCACCGACTTGCCGTCCGGCGTGAAGCCGCGCACCAGGTCCGGGCCGGGATGCCAGGTCAGCCGTCGCGCCTCGCCGCCGCCGGCCGGCATCACGTACACGTCGGTATTGCCGTGGTAATCGGCGGAGAACGCCAGCCATTGCCCATCGGGCGAGAACGCCGGCGATTGCTCGCGGCCGGCGGCCGTGGTCAGCCGTCGCGCCGGGCCGCCGTCGCGAGCAGCCAGCCACAGGTCGTTGTCGTAGACGAAGGCGATGCGCTCGCCGCCATGCGCCGGCTCCCGCGCCATGCGCGTGTCGGCGAGGTCGATGGCGAGGGCGTCGGAAGCGACCAGCAAGGTTGCGCCAAGCAGGATGGAACGCGAAAACATGCTCGACCTCCTGATCCGGGAAAGCAGCAGTGTACGCCTCGGCGGGTCAAGCGTTACTCGCGCCACAGCCGCTGTCGACGCTCGCGCTCGCGCGCCAGCACGCGCACGCCGGCGGCATCGATGCGCAGATGGATGGCGCCGGCGCTGGCGGTGTCCTCGATGGTCGCGCCGGCGGCGCGATAGCGCTCCAGCACCTCTTCGCGCGGCAGGCCGAAACGGTTGCGATGGCCGCTGGCGATCAGCGCGAAAGCAGGCGACACCGCCTCGACAAAGTCCGGCGAGGACGACGAACGGCTGCCGTGATGGGGCACCAGCAGCAGGTCGGCGGCCATTCGTCCGGGCTGCTCGCGCAGCAGGCGCGCCTCGATCAGGGTGTCGATGTCGCCGGGCAGCAGCACCACCCGACCGTCGGCCGTCTCGATGCGCAAAACGCAGGAGCTGACATTGCCGAGGTAGGGAAAGTGCTCGGGCGGATGCAGCATTTCGAAACGCACGCCGTCCCATTGCCAGGACTGGCCGGTCTCGCAAGCCGTTTCGCCTTCCTCCAGCGCCTTGCGCGAGGCCAGCACGCGCGGTGGCTGGTAACCGCGCTTCACCGCCGCCGCGCCGCCGGCGTGATCGTTGTCGGCATGGCTGATCAGCAGCGCGTCCAGCCGCGCCACGCCGAGCGCGCGCAGACTGGGCAGCACCGCCGCCTCACCCATGTCGAGGCCGCCGGGCCAGGCCGGGCCGGCGTCGTACAGCAAGGCATGATCGTGGGTGCGCAGCAGCAGCGACAGGCCCTGGCCGACATCCAGCAGATGCAGATCCAGTTCGCCCGGTGCCGGCTGCTGCGCCGGCGGCCAGAGCAGCGGCAACCACAGCAGCACGGCCAGCGGCTTGCCCGGAACACCGCGCGGCATCAACAGCCAGAACGCGCCGACCAAGGCCAGCGCCATCGCCAGCCAATCCGGCTCCGGCAAATAGACCAGGGCACCGTGCAGGCCGGCCACCGGCTCCAGCAAGCACCACAGACCATCCATCAGCCAGGCCGACAGGCGCAGCAGCGGATCGCCCCAATGCCAGCCGAACAGCGCCGGCAGCGCGCCGATCAGGGCCAGCGGCACGACTACAAAACTGACCCACGGCACCGCCAGCAGGTTGGCCACCGGCCCGGCCACCGATGCCTGACCGAAGAACCACACCGTCAGCGGCAACAGCCCCAGCGACATCGCCCACTGCGCGCCGAGCAGACCGCGCCAGGGCCGTTTGACCACCTCGCGCGGCAGACACCAGATCAGCCAGGCGACGCCGAGGAAGGACAGCCAGAACCCAGCGTTGAGCACGGCCAGCGGATCGGCCGCCAGCACCGCGACCAGGGCGATCACCAGCGCCTGCGTCGGGGCCACGGCGCGACGCAGCAGCACCGCCGCCAGCACTGCGGCGATCATCAGCAGAGTGCGCACCGTCGGCAGGGCGAAGCCGGCCAGCGCGGTGTAGCCGGCGGCGAACAGCAGGGCCGCCAGCGCCGCGCCCTGCGGCAACGGAAAACGCAGCCCGATGGCGGGAAACAGGCGATACAACAGGGCGATCAGCAGCGCGCCGAAACCCGCCACCATGCCGACGTGCATGCCGGAAATCGCGATCAAATGGGCGATGCCGGTGGCCCGCAGCACCTCCCAATCGGTCTCGTCGAGGCCGCGCACGTCGCCCACCGCCAGCGCCTGCGCGAAACGCGCGCGCGGCGCGTCGACGGCGACGCCGATGTGCGCGCTGACCCGCGCGCGCAGGGCATCGATGCCGCCGCCGGCTTCGCGCTGCACGTTGCCGGCTGCGTCACGCACGTAGCCGGTGGCGACGATGCCGCGCTCCAGCGCATGGCGCTCGTAATCGAAACCGCCGGGATTGACGCTGCCGCGCGGCCGCTTCAGCCGCACCTGCAGGGACCAGCGACTGCCCGGCTCGGGCCGATGCGCGCTGCGATACCAGCTCAGCCGCAGGCGCTGGCCGATCAAGGCGGCGGCCTCGCCTTCGGCCTGCTCGACGCGCAGGTCGAAGCGCAGTTGCCCCGGCGATTGCTCCGGCAGGCCGAGCACCCGTCCGGCGATTTCCAGATCGACGCCTTCCAGCGCCGCCGGCAATCGCGCCTGCATGCCCCAGCTCGCGTGCAGGCAGGTCCAGGCCAGTCCCAGCAACAGGATCGACGGCAGCCGGGCGCGCGGCCAGGCGAAGCAGCCAAGGACGGCGAGGCCGAGCAGGCTCCAGCACAACCAGATCGGCGGCAGCACCGGCAGGGCGAACGCCAGCAGGGTGCCGGACAGCCAGGCCGCGCCGAGGCGGAAATCAAGGCGCAGCGGCGGACGCGGCACGCTCATCGCCCGGCGCATCCGCACCGGCGAATCGCGGTCAATGCCGGACCGATTCCCCGCCCTGCCGCCGCGACGGCGGCTTGCCCCTCAGCCATGCAGAACCCGCATCCGCTGCCATTCCGCGACCGATGATACCCGCCGGCACGCAGCCTTCGCCGGCCTGCGCCGCCGTCATCGCGGCGACGCAGGACAGAACGACCTCAGTGGTCGCTGGCAGCCGTGGCGCCGATGCCGGTCTGGCTGCGCACGGTCAGCGCATCGAAGGCGTCACGCTCGCTGGCCGCCGCGCGGCTGTTGTCGGTGATCGAGAAGAACCAGATCGTCAGAAAGGCCAGCGGGATGGAGATGATGCCGGGGTTGGGGAACGGCGTGATCGGATCGGCGAAGCCGAACACGTCGACCCACACCGTCTTGCTCAGCACCACCCACAGCGTGGCGGTCGCCAGACCGATGAATCCGCCGATGGTGGCACCGCGCGTGGTGCAGCCACGCCAGGCAATCGACAGCACCAGCACCGGGAAGTTGGAGCTGGCGGCGATGGCGAAGGCCAGGCCGACCATGAAGGCGACGTTCTGGTTCTCGAACACGATGCCGAGCAGGATGGCGATGATGCCCAGGCTGACCGTGGCGATGCGCGAAATCCGCATCTGCTGCTTCTCGGTGGCGCGGCCACGGGCGAACACGTTGGCGTACAGGTCATGCGAGATCGCCGCCGCGCCGGCCAGCGCCAGCCCGGCCACCACCGCCACGATGGTGGCGAAGGTCACCGCCGCCAGGAAGCCCAGCAGCAGGCTGCCGCCGACCGCATTGGACAGGTGCACCGCAACCATGTTGGTGCCGCCGATCAGGCCGTTGATGAGGTCGATGTTGCCGTCCGGCCCGGCCTGGAAGAACTCCGGATGCTTGTACAGGATGGCGATGGCACCGAAGCCGATGATGAAGGTCAGCAGGTAGAAATAACCGATGAAGGTGCTGGCGTAGATCACCGACTTGCGCGCCTCGTTGGCATTGGCCACGGTGAAGAAGCGCATCAGGATGTGCGGCAGGCCGGCGGTACCGAAGGCCAGCGCCAGGCCCAGCGACAGCGCATTCAGCGGGTTCGAGCTGACCTGCGAACCGGGTGCCATGATCGCGTTGCCGGTCGGATGGATCTTCACCGCCTCGGCCAGCATCGTGTCCGGATTGAAGTTGAACGCCGCCAGCACCAGGATCGTCATCAACGTGGCACCGAACAGCATCAGCACCGCCTTGATGATCTGCACCCAGGTGGTCGCGGTCATGCCGCCGAAGGCGACGTAGACGATCATCAGCGCGCCGACGATGACCACCGCCAGGTTGTACTGGATGCCGAACAGCAGCACGATCAGCTTGCCGGCACCGACCATCTGCGCGATCAGGTACAGGGCGATGATCAGCAGCGAGGCGCTGGCCGCCAGCACCCGCATCTTCGTCTGTCCGAGACGGAACGAGGTCACGTCGGCGAAGTTGTAGCGACCCAGATTGCGCAGCCGCTCGGCGATCAGGAACATCACCACCGGCCAGCCGAACAGGAAGCCGATGGCATAGATCATGCCGTCGAAGCCGCTGACGTAGACCATGCCGGCAATGCCCAGGAACGAGGCCGCCGACAGGTAATCGCCGGCAATCGCCAGGCCGTTCTGGAAACCGGTGATGCCGCCGCCGGCGGTGTAGAAATCGGCCGTGGTCTTGGTCCGTCGCGCGGCCCACCAGGTGATGCCCATGGTGGCGGCGATGAATACCAGGAACATGACTATGGCCGGCGTGTTGGCCTGGCCTTCGCCATTGCCCTGCGCCAGCGCGACGCCCGGCAGCAGGCCCAGCATCGTCAGAAAAACCAGGGCGCGGATCATGTCGCGTCCTCCACGATGGCGCGGATCAGCGGATCGAACACCTTGTTGGAGACGCGCACGTAGGCGGCGATCATCAGCACCGCGCTGACCGCCACCAGGGTCGCCGTCAACACGCCGATGCTGGTGGTGAAGCCGGCCCCGATGGGGCGGGCGAACAGCTCGGGGACAAAGGCCAGGGTCAGGATGAACCCGGCGTAGATGACCAGCATCAGGGCGAAGAACGCCAGGCTGACCCGATTGCGCTTGCGCACCAGCAATTGGTATTTCGGATGCGCCAGCACCCGCTTGGTCACTTCCTCTGCATGCATCGACATGGCCGCGTCTCCCTCCCTAGGATGATTGCCGGACACCGTTGCGCAGACCGGGACGGCCCGTCGGACGATGGCGTGGGGGCGAATGTAGAGACTGCCGAAAAACCGGTATAGACGACCTTGGTCGAATGTGGACGGCGGCGGCGGAACGGGCTGCGGAAAGATGCCGACACGCCATCGCGACGCGCCGGAAACGGCACGCCGCGCGGCTCATCGCGGGCGATGTGCGCCTGCCTCGGGCACGGGACGCGCGAGGCGCGGGCTTCAGCCGGCGCGGTAGTTCTGCGGGCCGAGCAGGTCGATGCCGCAGGGCAGTTCTTCGAGCCAGTCGAGGAAGGCCGGGATGCTGCGATCATCCATCGGCAGGCCGTGCTGGGGCACGATCATGCGCGGATCGAGTTCGCGCACCATGGCAACCCAGTAACGGGCGACCCGGTTGGAGGCCATGTAGCGGCGATGGAAGCCGGCCATCGACTGCACATGCGTGGCGAAGTCCCCGACCGGCTGGTACGGCGTGCCGCTGTCGATCATCGAGGCACCGACGTCGCCGGAGAACAGGATGCGGCTGACCGGGTCGTAGAAGCTGAAATTGCCCACCGAGTGCAGGAAATGCGCCGGCAGGGCGCGCAGGAAGCTCTTGCCCAGCGGGATCGCGCCGCCCTCGTCGGGCAGCAGCAGGTAGCGGTCCTCGGCATCGGAATTGCGCTGGTAATGCGGCACGCTGTGCGGCACGAAGCGGCCCCACAGCTTGGAGCAGACCACCTTGGCCTTGGTGTACATCAGCCAGCGGTCGACCGCGCCGATGATGTCCGGATCCTGATGCGAGGCGACGATCCAGGTCAGCTCATTAAGCGGTACGTGGCGTCCCACGGCCAGCGACAGCGGCGTGTACAACAGCGCGCCGCCCGGATCGATCAGGGCCGACTCGGCACCGTCCTGGATCAGGAACTGGTTGGCCTGGACGCCGTCGTCACCGCGCACCAGATCATTGAAGACGATGCAGCGATGCTCGCCTTCCTCGAACAGAACCGTGGACATCGTTCAACCTCTTCGCGCTCGATCAGGCTGCGCAGAGTACCTGGAGGTGTGGCGACGGGTTTTGATCCAGCGCAAATCGCGTTCAGCCACCCAGCAGCAACCACCAGCCGAGCGGATGGTGGGCGCGGGCGACACCGTAGATCCAGCCGAACACGGCCAGCGCGGCGACGAAACACAGCGCCCGACCGAGCCGGCTGCGCGCCCGCTTCAGGGCGAAACTGCCGAGCACCACGTAGACCACCAGCAGGACCAGCTTCAAGGTCAGCCAATGGTTGGCGAACAGCGCGCCGGGCAGGATGGTCAGCAGCATCAGCGCGGCGCTGAGCAAGGTGGTGTCGATGGCGTAGCTGAGCCAGCGCAGCGGTGCCCACATCGCCACCTTCTGCCAGCCGCCAAGGGCGAACAGCCCGCGCAGGGCGAACAGCGAAACGCTGGCCAGCGCGCAGGCGATGTGGACCAGTTTGATCTGCGGGTAGAACTCGATCATCGACGCCTCAGCCGGGCTTGCCGTCGGCGCGCGGGCGACAGTAGATCCACGCCGAGCGCGCCACCCAGGGCAGGAAGGCGACCAGCCAGCCCAGCGCCGACAGCGCCTGCCAGCGCATCGGGTCGGACAGACATTCGGCGAGGATGCGCGTCACGCTGACCAACTGGATGGTGACAAAGGCGAAGGCGGCGACGCCGCCCAATTGCAGCGGCCGACCGGAATGGCCCTGGGTCACCCGCGTCACCATCGCCACCAGCACGCTGCCGAAGAAGCCGACGAACAGGGCGTGCGCCGGGGCACGGCCCAAGAGCCAGTCGCCGCTGGCCAGCAGCCACAGGCTTTGCGCCGCGAACAGCGCCATCGACACCGGCAGCCAGACATAGCCGATGAACAAGACGCGCAACAGCGGCGGCCCGCGCCGCCAGACACCATTGCGCCACAACCAGTGCGCGCTGAGCGCCAGCAGCGGCAGATCGGCCAGCCACAGCCATTCGCGCCACCCGGCCAGATCAAGGCCCAGATGCAGCAGGGCCAGCGCCCACAGCGCCGCCAGCCACGGCATCGGCCGCCAGGCGTAATAGCCGCGCACCACGTTGCCGGCAAAGAACGGGAACATGCGGTGGGCGACGGTGGCGTAGATCGGCAGCAGCACGCCGAAGCCGCCCAGCTTGATCGAGCCCTGCATCCAGCGTGCATCCAGGGTGGCGAGGAAGATCGCGTAGCAGGCCAGCCCGATCACACCCATCGCCACGCCCGCCGCGCAGGACAGCGCATGGCGGTTGCGCAGACGGTCGCGCGCCAGCAGACGCAGCAGCCAGAAACAGCCCAGGGCCCAGCCGAACAGGGTCAGCGCGGCACCCAGCCACAGCGCCGCCATGACTCCACAGGCGGCACCGAGCAAGGTCGCCGCCTGCCCGCCGAGCAGGCCGAGCGCGACCGGCGCGTAATGCCGCCGGCGCAGCTCCGGCTGATTCATCCAGCGCGGGAAAACGGTCAGCAGGAAACCGAAGATGAACGGCGGCAGCACCTGATACTGCATGACAATGGCATGCAGCCAGCCGGCGTAATGCGGCGCGTCCGGCAACGGCGGCCAGCCCCAGCGCACCTCGAACAGCCAGAGCGTCCACCAGACCATCGCCGCCAGCACGTTGAGCGCGCCGATCAGGAACAGCATGCGATGCGGTGCCGCCAGCAGTGTCCGTGCCAGCGCGGAAGACGAAGGGGAAGCGTCGGAGCGGTCCATGCCGATATCCTGAAACATCGCGGCCGGCTTGACCATGACCCAGGTCAGCCGAGCGCCGTTGACGAACCGGGCGATGCCGTCGCCGGTGGCTCAGTCCGGCTCACCCTCGTCGAGCGCGGCCACAGCGCGCGGCGGCGGTGTCAGCGCGGCGCGCAGGAAAGGCACGGTGATGCGGCGCTGCGCGGCGAGGCTGGCCTGGTCGAGGCGATCCAGCAGGGCGGTCAGGCTGCCGAGGTCGCGATCGACGCGACGGAACAGGTAATCCAGCGCGGCATCCTCCAGCAGCAGGCCGCGGGCGCGGGCGCGTTCGGCCAGCACCTGGCGGCGACCGGCTTCGTCCAGCGGTTGCAGGGTCAGGCGCAGGCAATGCGACAGCCGCGAGCGCAGATCCGGCAAGCCGATGTCCAGCGCATCGGGCGACACCCTGGCGGCGTAGACGATGGCCCCGCGCGCATCATGCTGGCGGTTGTGCAGGGCGAACAGGGCACGCTCGGCGTCGGCATGGCCGGCGAGGGCGTCCAGATCGTCGATGCAGACCAGGTCGACGGCCGGCTGGGCGTCGATCAGGCCGACCGCAGCGGGACCGAGCATGGCCAACGGCAGCCAGGCCGCCGACAGACCGGCCTCGCCGGATTCGGCCAGCATGGCGCGCAGCAAATGCGTCTTGCCGCTGCCCTCCGGGCCGTGCAGGTAAACCTTGCCGCGCTCGCCGACCTGCCGCCGCAGCAGGGCCGGCGCGGCGGCGTCGCCGGGCAGGAAGTGCTCGAAACGCTGTTCGGCCGGGGCGCGGAAACCCAGCGGCAACTGTCCGCCGGCGCTCATGCCACCGGCGGTTGCGGCCCGCCGGGCCAGGCGACGGGGTCCGTCTCCGCAGATTGCCCGTCGGCATCGGCGCCGTCGGCCGCGACCGGCGGCTCGAAGGCCGCCACGACCAGCGGATCGGCCTTGACCGGCGCGCCGGCACCATACAGTTCGCTGCGCGTGTAGTGCTCGTGCAGGTAGCGCAGCAGCACCATCACCACCGCCGCCACCGGCAGCGCCAGCAGCACGCCGAGGAAGCCGAACAACTGGCCGCCGGCCATGATGGCGAAGATCACCGCCACCGGGTGCATGCCGATGCGGTCACCGACCAGCAGCGGCGTCAGCACGAAGCTCTCGATGGTCTGGCCGAAGCCGAACACCGCCAGCACCAGGACGATGTGCCACCAGTCGCCGTACTGTACCAGGGCGGCGATCAGCCCGGCACCGACGCCGACGATGGCCCCCAGGTAAGGGATGAAGCTGACCAGGCCGGCCAGCATGCCGATCAACAAGGCCAGATCGATGCCGACCAGGGCGAGGCCGATGGAATAGATCGCACCCAGCGACAGCATCACCATCAACTGCCCGCGCAGGAACGAGGACAGCACCGAGTCGGACTGCCGGGCGAGGCCGGAGATGGTCGGCTCGATGGCGCGCGGCAGCAGGGAGCGGACGCGGGCGACGAGGACATCCCAGTCGCGCAGCAGATAGAAGGTCAACACCGGCACCAGCAGCAGATTGGTCAGCCACAACAGCACCGCCATGCCGGACTTGGACAGCCCGCCGACCACGCTGGCGACCACCCCGCCGGCCTTCTGCCAGTGCGACTTCAAGAGTTCGACCACGCTGCTCGGGTCAAAGCCCTCGATGTCGAAGCCGGTGTGCTCCTTGATCCACGGCAGCAAGGTGTCCTGACCCCAGTTGAGGTAGTTGGGCAGGCGTTCGATGAAATTGCTGACCTGGCGTTCGATCATCGGCAGCAGCAGCAGCACGAACACCACGGCGGCCAGCGTCATCAGGCTGAACACCACGCAGACTGCCGCCGTGCGCGACAGCTTGCGCGCCTCCAGCCGGTCGACCAGCGGATCGCCCAGATAGGCCAGCAGCGCGGCGGCGGCGAACGGGGTCAGGATCGGTGCCAGCAAATAGGTGAAGGCACCCAGCAGCAGGACCAGGCCCAGCAACTGCCATTTCTGCGTGTCGGTCATGCGTTCGGCTCCGGTGGGTTCAGGGCGCTACGGCAACAGGAGGAAACGCTGTGGCGAGTCGGAAAGCGTCAATGCCGACGCCTCCGGATCATCGGCAGCACGCAGCAGGCCGATGCCGGTGACGCCGCGGGAGAAACCACCGATGCCGGCAGCGAGATCGAGATCGAGCAGCAGGCTGTCGCCCTCGGTCGCCACAATGTGCAGGGAATGGACCGTGGACAGGCGCTGCAACTGGCCGATCAGGCGGGCGTAATCCAGCGCCGAGCGCACGCCGTCGACGCGCACGCGGTAGCGCCCGGCCTCGCCGGCGCTGGCGAGGTCGGCCAGGTAGCGCTCGCGCAGGGCACGCGCGGCGAGATCGGCACCGGCGGCCAGCACGACGGCGGAATCGGCGTCGGTGCTGCGCTCGCGGGCCAGCGACTGGCCGTCGTGGATCACCTGCCAGTCGGCCTCCCAGCCGCTGCCCTGGCGGTACAGCCGACCGAGCAGCAACACGCCGCTCTGATAGCGCGCCGAGGCGCGTTGCGCCGCCGCCGTGTCGTTGGCCCAAACCTGGGCGGCGTCGAGCGCGCGCTGGTCCTCCAGATCGAGCAAGGGATAGGTCAGCCGCAGGCCGCGCTGCTGCGCCCGCGCGGTCAGCGCCGCCACCACGCCGGCCTGGGCACTGCCGAGCAGACGCGGGCCGCGACCATCGTCGATGGCCAGCCAGACCAGCGGCTGCGGGCGCGGTTCGGGCCAGATCGGCCGGCCGGCCTCGGCCAGCGCGCGATCCACGCCGAGCGCGTCGAAGCGTGCAATCAGCGTGTTGCGCGACTGCGGCAGGCCATCGACCGTCGCCGCCGTCTGCCGGTAACGGTATTGCACCAGCCAGCGCTCGGCCTGTTCCAGCAGCGGCACGAGTTGCGGATCGGCGGCGGCGGCCGGGTCGCCGGTGCGCTTGACCAGCACCTGGCCCAGCGCCGCCGGCAGGGCGGCCTTGCGATCCGCCTCCGACTGCGAAGCCACCGCCGCCTCGCCCTCGTAGGGGCCGGGCTCCTGCGCCAGCGCCGCCAACGCCGCCAGCGACAGCGCCATCGTCCAACCGATCCTGTTCAGTGCAGCCTGCCAACGCATCGCATCGTTCCCGTTCCGATCAGCGCCCCGCATGGTGCCGAATGCTGGGGCAAGCGTCCATGGCAGGATGAAAGAGGTGTGCCCAAACCTGATTGCCGCAAGCCGTCCGTGACCCTGCTGCAAGCCATTCGTGGTGAGGTACCAGCCGTTCGTGGTGAGGTATCGAACCATGAACGGCGACCCCCAAACCGCTCAGCCTTCGATACCTCAGGCCGAACGGTCGCTCCGAATTCAGGCTCCGGGCAGGCTCCACAAGCACCAAGTGTGCGCCGCAAACCGCCGGCCGCACAGCATGTCGTGGTGAAGTACCAGCCGTTCGTGGTGGGATGCCGCAAGCCGTTCGTGGTGGGCATCAGCCGTTCGTGGTGAGGTATCGAACCATGAACGGCGACCCCCAAGCCGCTCAGCCTTCGATACCTCAGGCCGAACGGTTGCGCCGAATTCAGGCACAGGAAAGGCCGCGCAAACGCGGATTGTGCGCCGCAAACCGCCGCTGCGCAGCATGGCGCTGCCCGATCCTGCCCGCGTCGTGCCCGGCCTCGCCTTGCCGCTGGCGGCGCAAGGGCCGAAAATGCCTGATTGCTCAACGATTGCATTTTCATGATCGACGCCTCGCGTTACCCCCTGCTGGCCGGCATCGACCAGGCTGCCGAGCTGCGCCAACTGGACGACGACCGCCTGCCCGACCTCGCCGCCGAACTGCGCGCCTATCTGATCGAATCGGTCGGCAAGAGCGGCGGCCATTTCGGTGCCGGGCTCGGCGTGGTCGAACTGACCGTCGCCCTGCACTACCTGTTCGACACTCCGGATGATCGCCTGGTCTGGGATGTCGGCCACCAGTGCTACCCGCACAAGATCCTCACCGGCCGCCGCGACCGCATCCACACCGTCAAGCAAAAGGACGGCGTGGCCCCGTTCCCGCGGCGCGAGGAAAGCGAGTACGACACTTTCGGCGTCGGCCATTCCTCGACCTCGATCTCGGCCGCCCTCGGCATGGCGGTGGCGCTGGCGCGACAGGGCGACCCGCGCCATGTGGTGGCGGTGATCGGCGACGGCGCGATGACCGCGGGCATGGCCTACGAGGCGCTCAACCACGCCGGCGGCATGGAGCCGGAACCCAACCTGATCGTCATCCTCAACGACAACCGGATGTCGATTTCCGAAAACGTCGGCGGGCTGACCAAGATGTTCGGCCGGCTGTCCGCCAATCGCACGCTGAACGCGGTGCGCGAGGGCGGCAAGCGCCTGCTCGGCGACAAGCGCAGCGGTGCCGGGCGCTTCATGAAGCGTTGGGAGGAACACTGGAAGGGCATGTTCGTGCCGTCCACGCTGTTCGAGGAGATGGGCTTCCACTACACCGGCCCGATCAACGGCCACGACCTGCCGGCCCTGCTGCAATCGCTGCGCACGCTGAAGACGCTGAAGGGCCCGCAACTGCTGCACGTGCTGACCACCAAGGGCAAGGGCTACGACCTCGCCGAGGGCGACCAGATCGAATACCACGCGGTCGGCCCGTTCGACCCGTCGGTCGGCGTGGTGAAGAAGGCCGGAGCGGCCAAGCCGACCTACACCCAGGTGTTCGGCGACTGGCTCTGCGACATGGCAGCGGCCGATCCGCGCCTGCTCGGCATCACCCCGGCGATGCGCGAGGGCTCCGGCCTGGTGCGCTTCAGCCGGGAATACCCGGAGCGCTACTTCGACACCGCCATCGCCGAACAGCACGCGCTGACCCTGGCCGCCGGCATGGCCTGCGAGGGTGCCAAGCCGGTGGTGGCGATCTATTCCACCTTTTTGCAGCGCGCCTACGACCAGTTGATCCACGACATCGCGCTGCAGAAGCTCGATGTGCTGCTGGCCATCGACCGTGCCGGCGTGGTCGGCCCGGACGGCGCGACCCACGCCGGCAGCTTCGACCTCAGCTACCTGCGCTGTCTGCCCGACATGCTGGTGATGGCCCCCGCCGACGAGCGCGAATGCCGGCAGATGCTCAGCACCGGCTTCCACCATCCCGGCCCGGCGGCGGTGCGCTATCCGCGCGGCAGCGGCCCCGGCGTCGCCGTCGGCACCGACCTCGACACGCTGCCGATCGGCAAGGCCGAGCTGCGCCGGCGCGGACAGGGCATCGCCCTGCTCGCCTTCGGCGCCCTGCTCGCGCCGGCGCTGGCGGCCGGCGAGGAACTCGACGCCACCGTGGTCAACATGCGCTTCGTCAAGCCGCTGGACGCCGCCCTGATCCGCGAACTGGCGGCCAGCCATCAGGGCCTGGTGACGCTGGAGGACAACGTGATCGCCGGCGGTGCCGGCTCGGCGGTGGCCGAACTGCTGGCCAGCGAAGGACTGAACGCGCCGATCCTGCATCTGGGCCTGCCCGACGCCTGGCTCGAACACGCCAGCCGCGAGCATCTGCTGGCCGAGTGCGGGCTCGACGCCGCCGGCATCAAGGCGGCCGTGCTCAAGCGCTTCCCGCGCGAGCCGCGGATCGCCGGCCGCAGCGCGCAGGGCTGATCCGCCATGCTCGGCGTGCCGGTGTCCTGGCTCAGCCGCGACGGCAGCCGCCAGCACGATGGCGTGCTGCGCCTGGACCAGGGCGTCCTGTGCCTGCAATACCAGGCGCAGTACTGGCATCAGGGTGCCCAGCACAGCGCCGCGCGCGAACTGCGCATCGCGCCCGACGCCATCGTCGCCGCCGCCTACCGGTCCGGCCTGTTCTGGAGCCGGCCGTCGCTGGAGATCCAGTGCTCGGACTTCGCCGCGCTGGCGACGCTGGACGCCGACCAGTCCGGCCATCTCAGCCTGCGCCTGCGCGGCGGCCACCGCAAAGCGGCCAGACTGCTGATTGCCGAACTCAAATCGGCCCAGGCCGAAGCCAGCTTCAAGCGCTGGAGCCGCGAAATGGCGCGCATCGGTGGCGACGACGGGGAGCCGCCCGCGACGCCGTGACGGCGGCGGCGCGGAACCTTTGCCGCGCCGGGCGCTCGAATGCCGCCATGAGCGCCCGCAACCGTTTCGCCAGCGCCCTCGTGCTGGCCCTGATCGTCGGCACCGGCCATGCCGCCGAGCCGCTGCGCACCGATCATCTGTCGTCGCAACTGGTGGCCGAAACCCGCCAGGCCGTGCGCGGCCAGACGCTGCGCCTCGGCCTTCATCTGCAACACGACCCCAACTGGCACACCTACTGGCGCAATCCCGGCGACTCCGGCCTGCCGACGCGCATCGCCCTGAGCCTGCCCGACGGCGTCGACGCCGGCGACATCCAGTGGCCGGCACCGCAGCGCTTCGAACTGTCCGGCATCGTCAACTTCGGCTATGACGAGCGCATCGTGCTGCCGCTGGAAATCCGCCTGCCGGCCGACCTGCCCGGCGAGTCGCTGGAGATCGAGGCCCGGGCAAGCTGGTTGATCTGCGCGGCCGAGTGCATTCCCGGTCGCGGCGAATACCGCCTCAGCCTGCCGCTGGCCGACGCCGCCGAGGCCGATCCGCGCTGGCGCGAAGATTTCGCCCGCGCCCAGGCGCGCCAGCCGTCAAAGCTGCACGCCGACGCCCGTTACCGCGTCGACGGCGAGCGCGTGCTGGTCGAGTTGCGCGGCGACGCGCTGCCGCCGGCCATCGCCGGTTGGGAGGTGTTTCCGGTCACCACGCAACTGGTCGCCAACGCTGCATGGCCGACCTGGTCGCGCATCGCCGGCGGTTTCCGCCTCGCCCTGCCGCGCAGCGAATACTTCGTTGCCGCGCCGCAGCGCTTCGAACTGCTGCTGGTGCAGGACGAGCGCGCGCTCGCCATCGACGCCGCCCACACCGCGCCCTGATCCGATCCAACCGACGCCGAAGGAGTCCACATGACCCGCACCGCCCTCACCCTCACCCTCGCCGCCCTGTTCGCCGCGCCGGCCGCCCTGGCGGCCAGCATCGGCGAGGCCGCGCCCGCCTTCACCCTCGCCGACAGCCACGGCAAGTCGCATTCGCTGGCCGACTACCACGGCAAGACGGTGATCCTGGAGTGGACCAACCACGAGTGCCCGTTCGTCAAGAAGCACTACGGTGCCGGCAACATGCAGGCGCAGCAGCGCGCCGCCGTCGCCGACGGCATCGTCTGGCTGACCATCAACTCCTCCAACGTCGGCCAGCAGGGCCACGTCGATGCCGATTTCGCCAACAAGCTGTTCGCCGAGTCCTACCAGGCGGCCAACACGGCCTATCTGTTCGACACCGACGGCGTGGTCGGCCGCGCCTACGGTGCCAAGACCACGCCGCAGATGTACATCATCGATGCCGACGGCGTGTTGCGCTACAACGGGGCCATCGACAGCATCCCCAGCGCCGACCAGGCCGACATCGCCGACGCCACCCAGCACGTCAGCGTCGCGCTGGCCGAACTGGCTGCCGGCAAGCCGGTCGGCGTGCCGCTGACCCAGCCCTACGGGTGCAGCGTCAAGTACTGATCCGGCGTCTGACGCACAAGTCGCAGCCGGCGTCCGAAGCGGGTGCCGGCGCGGCTGAGCAAGGCGCGCTGTCGTGCCGGCGCGGTGACGGTAGACTGCGGGCCTGTTCCATCGGAGAGCCGCCATGCGCGCACGCGTCCTGTCGATCATCCTGCTGCTGGTCCTGCCCTGCTCGCTGGCCTGGGCCGAGGGCGGCACGGCAGCCGGCCATTACATCGTCACCTTCGAGGAGCCGCCGCTGGCCAGCTTCCGCGGCTTCGCCGGCCACGCCGATCCGGCCAGGGCGGCGCTGAAGGCGACCAGCCCGCTGGTCACCGGCGCGGCGCGGCTGGATGTCTCGACAACGGAATCGCTGGCCTACCGCGATTTCCTCGGCCAGCGCCGCGCGGTGCATCTCGACGCCATCGCCCGCCATCTGGGGCGCAAAGTCGCAGCCGAACTGACGCTGGACGTGGTCAACAACGCGGTGCTGCTGAGCCTGGACGCCGACGAAGCGGCGCGGCTGGCCGATCTGCCCGGCGTGCTGCGGGTGGAGCCGGAGTTCATCGCCCGCCCGCAGACCGATGCCGGCCCGCAATGGATCGGTGCCGACCAGGTATGGAGCGGCGCGAGCGGCGTGTCCTCGCGCGGTGCCGGCGTGGTGATCGGCATCGTCGATACCGGCATCAACCGCATGCACAGCTCGTTCGCCGGCGTCGGCCCCGTCGATGGCCATGTCCATGTCAATCCGCGCGGCCGCTTCTTCGGCCTCTGCACGACCGCGCCCTCGCCCTGCAACGGCAAGCTGATCGGCATGTACGACTTCACCCAGTGCACCGGCCAGCACAACACCAGCGGCTGCGATGATCGCGAGCCGAACACCGGCCTCGACCCCGACGGCCACGGTTCGCACGTCGCCTCCACCGCCGCCGGCAACCGCGTCAACGTGTCGCTGAACCTGCCCACCGGCGCGGTGACGCGCAGCCTCGGCGGCGTCGCCCCGCACGCCAGCCTGATCTCCTACAAGGCCTGCGAGGAGGAGGAGGACTGTCGCGGAAGCTGGCTGTTGGCGGCGCTCAACCAGGCCGTGGCCGACGGCGTCGACGTGATCAACTATTCCATCGGCGGCGGCACCCGCGATCCATGGACCACCAGCGATGCGCAGGCGATGCTGGCGGCGCGCGAGGCCGGCATCGTGGTGTCGGTGTCGGCCGGCAACAGCGGTCCGCGCCCCGGCAGCGTCACCGCGCCGGCCAATGCACCCTGGGTGCTGGCGGTGGCCAACAGCACGCATGATCGGGCCATCGTCAACCGCCTGGTCGACCTCTCCGGCGGTGCCGGCACGCCACCCGGCGGCGGCGTGCTGGCCGGCGTCGGCTCCACCCTCGGCTACGGTCCGGCAGCGCTGCGCATCCCCAGCGACTTCCCGCAGTGCAGCCAGGGCAGCGACATCGATTCGCCGCCCAGCGGGGCCAGCAATCCGTGGAACGGCATCGTCTTCAACGGCGAGATCGTCATCTGCGAGCGCGGCGTGCAGGCGCGGGTGGCGAAGAGCAACAACGTGCGCCTCGCCGGCGGCGGTGGAACGGTATTGATCAACACGGCGGCCGACGGCGAGAGCGTGGTGTCCGACGCGCACAGCATCCCCGGCACCCACCTCGGCTATCGCGACGGTGCCGCGCTTAAGGCCTGGCTGGCCAGCGGCAGCGGCCACAGCGGCCGCATCGAAGGCTCGCGCGTGGTCAACGACGCCGCCTTCGCCGATGCGCTGGCGGCATCCAGTTCGCGCGGACCGAACTCGGTGGCCGGCGTGCTGAAGCCGCAGCTGGCGGCACCCGGCACCTCGATCCTCGCCGCCGCCGGCAGCGGCAGCGGCTTCGCCTTCCTCAGCGGCACCTCGATGGCCAGTCCGCACGTCGCCGGTGCCGCCGCCCTGCTGCGCGCCGCGCGTCCGGACTGGGACGTGTCCACCATCGATTCCGCGCTCGCCACCACCACCCGCCGGGTGATCCGCGATTCCGACGGCATCGACCTCGCCAGCGTCTTCGCCCAGGGCGGCGGCCGGGTCGACGTGGCGGCGGCGGTCAACGCCGGACTCGGCTTTCCGGTGACCGCGGCGGCCTTCCGCGCGGCGCGCCCGGAACAGGGCGGCAATCCCGCCAACCTCAACCTGCCGGCCCTGGTCAGCGCCAACTGCGTGCGCGAGTGCGCCTTCAGCCGCCAGGTGCGCAACCTGGTCGGTGCCGGCAGTTGGCGCATCGAGGCCGACCTGCCCGACGGCCTGAGACTGAACCTCGACGGCGAGACCTTCCAGCTCGCCGCCGGGCAGACCCGCGACTTGCAGTTCGCCTTCAGCGTGCAGCAGGCACGCCTGTACGGGCAGTCGCTGGAAGGCTCGGTGCGACTGCTGCCGGTCGATGCCGGCAATGCTTCCGCCACGGTGATCCCGGTGTCGCTGCGCGCCAGCGCCGGCGCGGTCAGCGAGCGCATCCAGTTGACCGTGGACAGCGACCGCGGCTTCCGCGACGTCTCCCTGCCCGGCCTGGTCGCCCTGCCCGACGTGCATCCACACGGCAGCAGCCTGGCGACGCCGCGTCGGCGGGCCGAACTGATGCAGCAGGATCCGACCCCCTCCGACGTCTACGACAGCTTCGGTGCCGGCACGATGGTCGAGTTGGTGCGCCTGCCGGCCACGGCGACGCCGCGCACCTGGCGGCTCGACGTTGCGCTGTCCTCCAACGCCATGGATGTCGACCTGTTCGTCGGCCGCGACCTCAACGGCAACGGCCTGCCCGACGCCAACGAGGAACTGTGCCGATCCACCAGTCCCGCCGCCGCCGAACAATGCGGCCTCGACCTGGAAAGCGGCGACACCGAGCAGACGTTCTGGATCCTCGGCCAGAACTGGCAGACGCAAAGTGGCGGCGGGCTGGCCACGGTCAACCTCGACTACACCCTGATCGAACAGTCGCCCGATGGCCGTGGCGCGCTGTCGCTGACGGCAGCAGCCAATGTTCCCGAGCAGGACAGCCTGCCGCTGCGGCTGATCTGGGACGCGCCGGACCTGTTGCCGGGCGAGCGTCGTGTCGGCCTGATCGCCCTGCGCGCCAGCGCCGACGCGCCGCAGCCGTTCGCCAGCATCGTCGTCGAACTGCTGCGCAGCGGCCCGGCCGCACCGGCCGCGCGGGCGCTGGCACCCGGCCGCAGCCAGCCACTGCGCCTGGCCGGCAACAGCGCCGCCGAGCGCCTGTTCATCGACGTGCCGACCAATGCCGCTGCCCTGGTCGCGCGCAGCCGCGGGGCCAGCGACGTCGACCTGTACGCCGCCCACGTCGGCGCGCCGGACGCGCCCGCCATCGCCACCGCGCCACCGCGCGCGCAGGCGCAGGCCAGCGCCACCGGCAGCGCCACCGACAAGACCCTGCGCGTGCAGGGCGCGGCGCTGACGCCGGGGCGCTGGTACCTCACCCCGGTCAACCGCGCCGGCGACGCCGCCGCCTTCGAACTGGACGTGACGCTGGAATACGCCGCCGCGCGCGTCGAACCGCGACCGGGCGCGTACTTCAACCCGGGCAGCGATGGCTCCGGCCTGTTCCTGTTCGCCGTCGGCGAAGCCTGGGGACTGGCCTGGTACACCTACCTGCAGGACGGCTCGCCAACCTGGTACCTCGGCGTCAACGTCCGTCCGGGTGCGCAGCAAGGACTGTGGCAGGTGGATCTGGCGCGCTACCGCTGGAGCCAGGGCCGCGCCGTGGCCACGGTGGTCGGCGAGGCCCTGCTGCGGCTGGACGACCCGCAGCACTTCCGCTTCAACTGGAGCCTCGACGGCGAGACCGGCAGCGAGCCGATGCAGTGGATCGGCGAGAACGCCTGCCCGCAGCAGGGCGGCCAGGCGCTGCCGCTGAGCGGCCTGTGGTACTCGCCGCAACAGCCCGGTTTCGGCTACAGCGTGATCGCCGGGGCGAGCGCGGAAAGCATCGGCGCGTACTTCTACGATGGCCGTGGCATCGCCCGCTGGGTGCTTGGCTCGGTTGCCTTCAACGGCACCACCGAACGCGACATCGCGCTCGACTGGCGCAATGGAAGTTGCCCGCTGTGCGCCTATGCCGCGCCGGTCGTCAGCGCCGGTGCCGGCCAACTGGTGCGTCGCTACGACAGCGCCGCGAGCGGCCATGTCCTGTCCGACATCCGTGGCCCGGGCGCGCAGACCCTGCCAACGCCGACGACCCCGCAATGGTTGATCGACTTGCCGGTGGTGCGGATGTCCGACGCCATCACCTGCCCCTGACCTGCTCCTCTCACAGGCCGCCATGCACGCAATGAACCTCGACACCAAGCTGCCCAAGGTCGGCACGACGATCTTCAGCGTCATGTCGCAACTGGCCGCCGAACACGGCGCGATCAACCTTGGCCAGGGCTTCCCGGACTTTTCCGTGCCCGACGAACTGGCGCAGGCGCTGGCCGAGGCGGTGCGCGCCGGCCACAACCAGTACGCGCCCTCGCACGGCATCGCCGCCCTGCGCCAGGCGATTGCCGATCTGGTCGCCGAGCGCGACAGCGTCCGCATCGACCCCGACGCCTGCATCACCATCACCAGCGGCGGCAGCGAGGCGATCCTCGACGCCGTGCTCGCCGTGGTCCGGCCCGGCGACGAGGTGATCGTCCTCGACCCCTGCTACGACTGCTACGAACCGGCCATCGAACTGGCCGGCGGGGTCGCCATCCACGTGCCGCTGGATCCGGCCAGCTTCACCGTCGACTGGCAGCGCGTGCGCGACGCCATCGGCCCGCGCACCCGCCTGCTGATGGTCAACACGCCGCACAACCCGTCCGGCGCGGTGCTCGCCCAGGCCGACCTGGACGCGCTGGCCGACATCCTGCGCGACACCGATGTCCTGCTGCTCAGCGACGAGGTCTACGAGCACATGGTGTTCGACGGCCGGCGTCATCTGGGCGCGCTGTCGCACCCGGAACTGGCAGCGCGCGCCTTCGTCGTCTCCAGCTTCGGCAAGACCTACCACTGCACCGGCTGGAAGCTCGGCAGCGTCATCGCTCCGCCTGCGCTCAGCCGCGAACTGCGCAAGGTGCACCAGTACAACACCTTCTCCAGCTTCACCCCGGCGCAATGGGCCGTCGCCCACATGCTGACCGCGCACCCGCAGCACCATCGCGAACTGCCGGCCTTCTACCAGCACAAGCGCGACGCCTTCCGCGCCCTGCTCGCGCCCACCGCGCTGAAGCTGCTGCCGGTGGCCGGCGGTTATTTCCAACTGGTCGATTACAGCGCGCTGTCCGACCTCGACGATGCCGCCTTCTGCCGCTGGCTGACCACCGAGAAGGGCGTCGCCGCGATCCCGCTGTCGCCGTTCTATGCCGATCCGCCGGTCGGCCAGCGGCTGGCCCGGCTGTGCTTCGCCAAGCACGCCGAGACACTGGAGGCCGCCGCCAGGCGGTTGCAGACGCCATGAGCGGCCCGCAACGCGACCTGCGCGTCACCCTGGTCCAGGGCGACACGCGCTGGCACGATCCGGCCGGCAACCGCGCCTATTACGCCGACCTGGCGCTGCCGCACGCCGGCCGCACCGACCTGATCGTGCTGCCGGAAACCTTCACCTCCGGTTTCAGCAACGAGGCGCTGCAGCGCGCCGAAGGCATGGACGGCCCATCGGTCGCCTGGATGCGCGAGCTGGCCGCCCAGTGTGGGGCGGTGGTCACCGGCAGCCTGCAATGCCGCGTCGACGACAGGGTGTTCAACCGCATGATCTGGGCGCAGCCCGATGGCGGCATCGAGCACTACGACAAGCGCCATCTGTTCCGCATGGCCGGCGAGCACACCCGCTACGCCGCCGGCGACGCGGCGATCACCGTGTCGCTGCACGGCTGGCGCATCCGGCCGCTGGTCTGCTACGACCTGCGCTTTCCGGTGTTCGTCCGCAACCGCTTCGGCATGCTGGAAGACGGGCGGTTCGACTACGACCTGCTGATCTTCGTCGCCAACTGGCCGGCGGCACGCCGCCACGCCTGGCGCACGCTGTTGCAGGCGCGGGCAATCGAAAACCTCAGCTACTGCGTCGGCGTCAACCGCGCCGGCGAGGACGGCAACGGCATCGCCTACAGCGGCGACAGCGCGGCGCTGGACATGCTCGGCCAGCCATTGGTGGAATGCGGCGCACCGGCGCAGGTGGTCGATATCACGCTGTCCGCGAGCGCCTTGGTCACGCATCGCGAGCGCTTCCCCGCCCACCTCGACGCCGACGCCTTCGAGTGCCGCTGAGCGCCCGGCCGGGCACGCCGGCGCTCAGTACGCGAACTGCTCGTTGAGGATGCGCTCCTCCAGGTGCTGCTCGGGATCGAACAGCAAGGTCACCGTGCGCGTTTGCGACTCGCGGATCACCACTTCGATCACGTCGCGCACCTCGGAGGAATCCGCCGTCACGCTGACCGGCCGCTTGTAGTGGTCGAGGATGTCGAAGCGCACCTCGGTGTTGGCGCGCAGGATGGCACCGCGCCAGCGTCGCGGACGGAACGGGCTGATCGGCGTCATCGCCAGCACGTGGCTGTCCAGCGGCAGGATCGGCCCGTAGGCGGACAGGTTGTAGGCGGTGCTGCCGGCCGGCGTCGCCACCAGCACGCCATCGCAGACCAGTTCGTCCAGGCGCACCGCACCGTTCAGAAAAACGCGGATCTTCGCCGCCTGCTTGGTCTGCCGCAGCAGCGAGACTTCGTTGTAGGCCAGCGCGTGCGTGGTGTGGCCGGACTCCGCCTGCGCCTCCATCTCCAGCGGCCGCAGGATGGCCGGATGGGCGCGGGCGATGCGCTCGACCAGATCATCGGGCCGGTGCTGGTTCATCAAGAAACCGACCGTGCCGGCCTTCATGCCGTAGACCGGCTTGCCGAGGCTGCCGTGGCGATGCAGGGTCTGCAACATGAAACCATCGCCGCCGAGGGCGACGATCACGTCGCACTCGGCCGGTGGATGGTGACCGTAGCGCGCGCGCAGCATCCGGATGGACTCCTGCGCTTCCTCGGTACGACTGCCCTCGAAGGCAAGGCGCGGGGGAATCGACATGACGGCTCCGATGGCGGACGGGCGCGGCCGGCGATGCGGAAGGCCGGCCCGACCCTGCCGCAATCTTTTATCACGCAGCGTGTGACTTGGGTATGCGCGGGCGCGGCGGCGGCGCGCCGCCGATCAGCGGAACGGCGGCATCCCGCCCATGCCGCCCATACCGCCACGGCCGCCCATCAGACCCTTCATCCCGCGCATCATGCCCTTGAGGCCGCCGCCGGACAGCTTGGACATCATCTTTTCCATCTGCTGGTACTGCTTGAGCAGCTTGTTGACATCGGCCGGCGTGGTGCCGGAACCGCGCGCGATGCGGGCGCGGCGCGAGCCGTTGAGGGTCGCCGGGAAGCGGCGCTCCTTCTTCGTCATCGAACTGATGATCGCGACCATCCGCAACACCTCACGGTCGTTGACGCGGCTCTTGACCTGCTCGGGCACTGCGCCGATGCCGGGCAGCTTGTCCAGCAGCGAGGACAGTCCGCCCATGTTCTGCATCTGTTCGAGCTGGTCGCGCATGTCGTTGAGGTCGAACTTCTTGCCCTTGACGACCTTCTCGGCCAGCTTGGCGGCCTTTTCCTGATCGACCTTGCGCTCCACTTCCTCGACCAGCGACAGCACGTCGCCCATGTCGAGGATGCGGCTGGCGATGCGGTCCGGATGGAAGACGTCGAGGCCGTCCATCTTCTCCGCCGTGCCGATGAACTTGATCGGCCGGCCGGTGACGTAGCGCACCGACAGCGCCGCGCCGCCGCGGGCGTCGCCGTCGGTCTTGGTCAGCACCACGCCGGTCAGCGGCAGCGCATCGGCGAAGGCGCGCGCCGTGGCGGCGGCGTCCTGGCCGGTCATCGCGTCGACCACGAACAGCGTCTCGATCGGGTCGAGGGCGGCGTGCAGCGCTTTGACCTCGTCCATCATCGCCTGGTCGATGGCGAGCCGACCGGCGGTGTCGACCAGCAGCACGTCGACCATCTGCCGGCGCGCGGCGTCGAGGGCGGCGCGGGCGATGTCGACCGGCTGCTGCTCGGCCGTGCTGGGATGGAAGATCGCACCGACCTGGCCGGCAACGGTTTCCAGTTGCTTGATGGCGGCCGGACGATAGACGTCGCAACTCACCACCATCACCTTCTTCTTGCGCCGTTCCTTCAGCAGCTTGGCCAGCTTGCCGACCGTGGTCGTCTTGCCGGCACCCTGCAGGCCGGCCAGCAGGATCACCGCAGGGGCCGGCGCGTTGAGGTTGAGGTCGGCGGCAGCCGAGCCCATCAGCGAGGTCAACTCGTCACGCACGACCTTGATCAGCGACTGGCCCGGGGTGAGGCTCTTCATCACCTCCTGGCCGACCGCGCGGCGCTTGATGCGCTCCACCAGCGCCTGCACCACGGGCATGGCGACATCGGCCTCGAGCAGGGCCACGCGCACCTCGCGCAGCGCCTCGCGGATGTTCTCCTCGCTGAGCCGGCCACGGCCGCGCAGCCGGTTGACGGTGGTGGACAGACGTTGGCTGAGTGACTCGAACATGCGGGAAACCGGCCTGCGGAAAGGGGCGCGCGAGTATAGCGCAGCCGCCTGTCAAGCCGATTCGCTTGGCGGCTGCGGTATGCGACACTTCCACAGATGACCGCTCTCGCCCTCATCGCCGTGGCGCTGTATGCGCTGGCCTCCTGGCGGCTGGCCGGCGACGGCCGGCTGGTCGATGCCGGGCCGCGCAACGGGCGGCGCAGCGTCGGCCTGCTGCTCGGCGCACTGGCCGTGCTGTTCCACCTCGGCCTGCATGCCAAGGCCTGGCACACAGCCGGTGGCGTCGACCTGGGGTTTTTCTCCGCGCTGTCGCTGGTGTCGCTGGGCATGGCGGCGCTGAGCACGCTGTTCGCCTGGACCCGGCGCTTCGAGGCGCTCGGCGGGCTGGTCTATCCGCTGGCGGCGCTGGGCGTGGCCGCCTATGCCCTGGCCGGTCCGCATCCGGCCGCCGCGCTCGACTGGCCGCTGCAACTGCACGCCCTGCTCGCCCTGCTCGCCTATGTCACCCTGGCGGTGGCGGTGCTGCTGGCGGTGATGCTGTGGGCGCAGGACCGGGCCCTGCGCGGCCGCCGGCTGGACTCGCCGATGCTGCGCCTGCTGCCGCCGCTGACCGAGCTGGAATCGCTGGTGTTCCGCACCATCGCCGCCGGCTTCGTCCTGCTCAGCTTCGCCCTGGTCACCGGCGTGCTGTTCGTCGACGACCTGCTGGCCCAGCACCTGGTGCACAAGACCGTGCTCAGCGTGCTGTCCTGGCTGGTGTTCGGCTTCCTGCTGTACGGTCGGGCGCGTTACGGCTGGCGCGGTCGGCGCGCCGCGCACCTTGCCATCGGTGCCATGGCCCTGCTGCTGCTGGCCTTCTTCGGCAGCAAGTTCGTGCTCGAACTGATCCTGCACCGAGCCTGACGCGATGAGCCCCGACGCCAGCCACGACGAGCGCCGCCGTTACCGCCGCTTTCCGATGATCGCCGGCGTGCGCCTTTATTCGGGCACGGCGATGTGGACCACGGAACTGATCGACGTCTCCCTGCGCGGCGCGCTGGTCGCACGCCCCGCAGACTGGAGCGGCCATCTCGACGCCCTGTTCCGCCTCGACATGAAGCTGGAGAACGGTCCGATCATCGGCATGGGCGTGAAACTGGTCCGCGACGGCGCGCAGGAACTCGGTTTTTCCTGCCAGAAGATCGACCTCGACAGCTTCGCCCGCCTGAAGCGGATGGTGGAGCTCAACCTCGGCAACAGCGAACTGCTGAACCGCGAACTGGCCATGCTCGGCCAGCCGGCCTGAGGCGGCCAGGCACTGCCCGGAATCTGCTGACCGGGCTGCGACCCGGCCTCAACGCTGCGGCAGGGTCACCGTGAAGCGCGCCCCACCCAGTTCCGGCGAGCGGTCCACTTCCAGTTCGCCGTGATAGGCACGGACGATGTCCTGCACGATGGACAGGCCGATGCCGTGGCCGTGCACGCGCTCGTCGCCACGCACGCCGCGTTGCAGCATGTTTTCCACCTTGGATGCGGGAATGCCCGGGCCATCGTCCTCGACCGCGAGGCGCAGGCCGCGCGCGCCGGGCGCGACCGGCGCGACGCTCAGCAGCACGCGCTGGGCGGCCCATTTGAAGGCGTTTTCCAGCAGATTGCCGAGCAGTTCCATCAGATCGCCCTGCTCGCCGTAAAAACGCACCCGCTCGTCGATCTCGAACTCGCAGAACACGCCGCGCTCGGCGTAGACCTTCTCCAGGCTGGTGACGATGCCCTCGGCGATGCCCTCCACCTCCAGCGGCGCGGCGAAACGCTGGTGGCCGGAGGTGGCGGCGCGGGAAAGCTGGTAGGCGACGATCTCGTCCATGCGCTCGACCTGGCGGCGCACCTCCTCGCGCAGCGCGTGATCATCGTCGCCGCTTTCCAGCCGCGTGCGCAGCACCGCCAGCGGCGTCTTCAGGCTGTGGGCGAGATCGCCCAGCGTATTGCGGTAGCGGGTCAGATGCTCGCGCTCGCTTTCGATGAAGGCGTTCAGGTTGTCGGTCAGCGGACGCAGTTCGCTCGGATAATCGCCTTCCAGACGCTCGCTGTCGCCCTGCTCGATGCGACCGACATCGCGGCCGACCAGGCGCAGCGGGGTCAGGCTCCAGCGCACCACCAGTGCCTGCAGGCCGAGCAGCAGCACGCCGGCACCGCCGAGGTAGACCCACAACGCGCGGCGGAACACCAGGATCTGGCGATCCACCACCTGGGTGGACTCGGCAACGAACACGGAAAAGCCGACCGTGCTGTCCGGACTGACTTCCCAGACGATGCCGATACCGAAGCGGTAGATCGGCCCGACCGGGCTGTCCAGCGGGCCGGAAAAAGCCGAATCGCCCGGCTGCATCGGTTGCTCGAACGGCAACTGCCGGCCGGTGGCGGAGTCGGACTCCCAGCGGAAGCTGTCGCCGACGATGGCGGCGTACAGGCCGCTGCTGCCGGGCTGGTCGAAGCGCGGATCGGGCGATTCCGCCGGCGGCACCAGCGCCTTGCCACGGGTGATCTCGATGCCGGCGAGATAGGCGTAAGCGTGGTTCTGCAGGCGCTCGCGGACGCCGGCCAGCACCACCTCGGTGAAGGCGCGGTCAAGCGCGTAGCCGGTCAGGCCGAGGAAGGCGATCAGGCCCAGGCAGGCGGCGACCAGTTGGCGTGCCCGCAATGACAATGCGCGTCCCATGCGTAGGCGGCCGGCGGCGATCCGAAAGCAGCCGCCGGCTCCGGGCTCACTCGTTGCGCGGGATGGCGAAACGGTAGCCGCGACCGCGCACCGTCTCGATCGGCTTGAGGACGCCTTCCGGGTCCAGCTTCTTGCGCAGGCGGCCGATGAAGACTTCCAGCACGTTGGAGTCGCGGTCGAAATCCTGCTGGTAGATGTGCTCGGTGAGGTCGGCCTTGGAGACCAGCTCGCCGGCGTGCAGCATCAGGTATTCGAGCACCTTGTACTCGTAGCTGGTCAGGTCGACCGACTGACCGTCGACGGCCACCGTCTGCGCGGCGAGGTCGAGGTGGATCGGGCCGCATTCCAGTTGCGGCTTGCTCCAGCCGGCGGCGCGGCGCAGCAGGGCGTTGAGGCGGGCCAGCAGTTCCTCGATATGGAAAGGCTTGACCAGGTAATCGTCGGCACCGGCCTTCAGGCCCTCCACCTTGTCCTGCCAACTGGAGCGCGCGGTGAGGATCAGGATCGGGAACTTCTTGCCTTCCGAACGCAGGTGGCGGACCAGGTCCATGCCCGACAGCTTGGGCAGGCCAAGGTCGATGACCGCCACGTCGAAGGGCATTTCGCGGCCCAGGTACAGCCCCTCCTCGCCGTCGCTGGCGGCATCCACCGCAAACCCTTCGCGACGCAGGCGGGCAGTGAGGGTCTCGCGCAACGGCGCTTCGTCTTCAACCAGGAGGATGCGCATCCGTCAGAGTCTCCAAAGTGGCGGGGCGGGGCGCGCGGCGACGGCTCAGTCGCGGTCGCGGGTGCGTCGGACTCGCTCGCGTTCCGCAGCGGCGAGGCGCTCGCGTTCGGCGGCGACGGGAGGACGTTCGCCGCGCTGGGGCGGCATCGGCGCGACGGCTTCGCGCGGTCGGTGGCGTGGATTGTCCTGCATCACCCGTACGCGACCTTCCGGCGTCAGCACCTTCATCCGGTAGATCTGCTGGTCGCCGCGCTGCATCGGGCGGACCTGGAGCACGCGGCCGCCGGTTTCCGCCTCGACCCGGTTGACCGACTCCGGCAGGCGCGCCCGCGCGTCCTCGTCACGACCCGCGGCGGGGCCGGACAGGATGATCAGCACGAGGGCGCAGGAGGCGGCGAGGGCGGGTACGGACTGCATGGATGACGGAATCTTAACCTTGATGACCAGTTGTGCAAGCCCGACATGACTCAAGACACTGTCGGCATCGGCAGGCAGTCTGGGAAGCAGGCGGTGAATCCGTTATGAATTCGTTTGTTGCGCGCGGCCCTGCGGTCAGCTTGTGGCAGGTCAGCGTTGGCAATGCGGACAGAATGCGGTGGCGCGCTGTCCGAGCCGGATGCCGCGCAGCGCTCGGCCGCAGCGGAGGCAGGGCTTGCCTTCGCGGCCATAGGCCAGCAGTTCCTGCTCGAAGTAACCCGGTTCGCCATCGGGGTTGAGGAAATCGCGCAGCGTGGTGCCGCCGCGCTCGATGGCCTGTCCGAGCACGTCGCGCACCGCCCGCGCCAGGCGCGCGTAACGCTCGCGACCGATGCGCCCGGCCGGGCGGCGCGGGTCGATGCCGGCGATGAACAGGCTTTCCGCCGCATAGATGTTGCCGACGCCGACCACCACCGCCTGGTCCATCAGGAAGGTCTTGACTGCGCCGCGCCGGCCGCGCGCCAGGGCGTGCAGATGGTCGCCGTCGAAGGCGTCCGACAACGGTTCCGGGCCCAGGCCGGCGAGCAGCGGATGGGTGTCGCCGGGGGCCTGCCAGAGCAGGGCGCCGAAGCGGCGCGGATCGGTCAGGCGCAGGCAGAGGCCGCCTTCCAGCAGCAGATCGACGTGATCGTGCGCACGCGCCGGGGTGTCCGCCGGCAATACGCGCAGGCAGCCGGACATGCCCAGGTGCCAGATCGCGCTGCCGGCGGCGGTGTCCATCAGCAGGTACTTGGCGCGACGGCGCACCGCCTCGATGCGCTGCCCGGGCAAGCGCTCGCCGATGGCGGCGGGAATCGGCCAGCGCAGGTCCGGGCGACGCAGCCGCACCGCCTGCACCAGGCGGCCGGCGAGATGCGGCGCGATGCCGCGCCGGGTGGTTTCGACTTCGGGCAATTCAGGCACGGGCGGAGACCTTGGACGCCGACGGCGCGGGATGGTATCGCGAACCCGCGGCAGGCATGATGCCGCGTCCCGGATCGGAACAAACGCATGACCTCGCCCGCCCTGGACCCGGCGATCGCCCGCAACACCGACCGTGCGCACGCCTGAACGGCCGCGCAGGCCGCCGCGCGCCGCCGTGCTTGCCGGCCTTCTCGGCGGGTTGTGCGCCCTCGGCAGCGGCGTCGCCGCCGCGCAGTCCGCCGACCAGCGCGCCTACCTGCAACGCTATGACGAGGACGGCGACGGCCGCGTCTCGCTGCGCGAGTTCCAGCAATACCTGATCGCCGGCTTCGACGCCCGCGACCACAACGGCAACGGCATCCTCGACCTCAACGAGCAGCCGCCCGGCACGCAGCGCCGACCGATCAGCCGCGCCGCCCGCCTGCGCGCGCTGGAAGCCGCCTTCCGCCGCCAGGACCGCAACGGCGACGGCTATCTGGACGCCCGCGAACTGGCCGCCCCGCCCGGCTGATCGCCGCTACGGCCTCGGCTTGGCCGGCAACGGGAACGGCGTCACCACCTTCTCGCCGGTGGCGGCGTCGCGGATCGCCAGTTGGCCCTTGCGCTCGACTTCCTCGACGCGGATCACCGCCTGCATCGGCAAATGCAGCCGTTTGGTCTGGCCGAACTCGTCGCGCAGGCGCTCCTCGGTCGGGTCGATGACCAGGCCCTCGCCGGCGTCCCAGACCAGCTCGGCGATCTCGGTGAAGCCCCACAGTGCACTGCTGGCGACGTGGCGGGCGTACAACTCGTAGATGCGACCGCCGTTGTGGAAGACGATCTTGTACAGGGTGCGCGTGCTCATGGCGGCATTGTCCACGACTTCAGTGATGGCGCATGCGCCGGGCGATGGCCGGGCGGGCGAACAGACCGAACAGTACGCCGAGGACGAAACCGGCCAGATGCGCCGACCAGGCCACCGCGCCGAATCCCGGCCCGACGAAGGTGAAGGCCAGTTGCAGCAACGCCCAGACGCCGATCATCACCGACGCCGGCGTGCGGACGAACTCCAGGAACAATCCCAGCGGCAGCACGAAGCCGAGCTTGGCGCGCGGAAACAGCGCCAGATAGGCACCGATCACCGCCGAAATCGCGCCCGACGCACCCACCACCACCACCCGCGAGACGTCGATCAGGGTCACCGCCGCGAGGTTGGCCAGCGCACCGCCGATCAGGAACAGGAACAGGAAGCGCCACGGCCCCAGGGCGCGCTCGGCGGGCAGGCCGAAGATCACCAGGAACAGCATGTTGCCGACCAGATGCAGCCAGTCGGCGTGGATGAACAGGGCGCTGCCCAAGGTCAGCAGGCGGCCGTCGATCACGGCCGACAGCGGCTCGCCGGCGAACAGGGTTTCCGGCACCGCGCCCCAGTCGCGCAAGAACTGCGCGCGCGGCTCGGGGTCGAGCATGGCCAGCCAGACGAACACCAGCATCGACGCCAGCACCAGGGTCGGTGCCACCCAGGCGATCGGCGGGCGGCGGCGGCTGGGGACGCGGACGAACATCAGGGCCGCTCGATCAGGACCTGCCGCCCGCGCAGCTCCAGCACCACGCCATCGCGGCGAATCTCGCGCAATATCACGCCCTCGGCCAGCCGCGCGCCCTCGACGTGGCGCTGGCCATCGATCATGGCGAAGCGGCGCTGCGGTTCCTCGTTGAACACGTGCATGCTCATCTTCAGCGGCGGCAGGCCCTCGCGCTCGGCGGCGTCCAGATGGTGCAGGCGCGGCAGCCAAGGCAAGTCGGACGCTTCGACCGGTGCCGGCGCGGGCGCTGGTGCGGGCACGGACGGCAGCGGCGATGGCGTGGCCGGCAGGCTGATGCCGGGCGGCATCACCGGCAGCGACTCGCGCTCGGTGGAGGCGAAGTCCGGATCCTGCGGATAGTGCACCGCCGGCGGCGGCGTCGCCGGCTGTGCCGGGGCGGTCGGCACGGAAGACGCCGGCTGACCGGCTGGCGTGGCGGCGGGCGGTGGCGTTTGCGTGACCGGCGATGGCGTTTCCTGCGGCACAGGCGGCGCGGCGACAACTTCCTGCTGGCCGACCACGGGCGGCGCGGCCTGCCGACCCAGCCACCACGCCGCGCCCACCGCGCCGAGGATCAGCAGGACGACCAGGATCACCAGCAGCCAGCGCCAGCCGCTCCCGCGCGCCGACGCGCCGCGCGCCTGCGGCATCGGCGTCAACAGGTCCGGCGCGCGGCCGATTCGCCGCTCCGCTTCGGACTTGCGCAGGGCTTCGAGGATCAGCGACATGGCGGCCTCAATCGAGCACGCTGCGCAGGCGCGGCCCGCCGCGCTCCTCGCTGGTCAGGGCGAGCAGGGTTTCCGGGCCGACGATGCCATCGGGCACCAGACCATGCGCGGCCTGCAGCCGGCGCACGGCGCTTTCCATCGTGGCGTCGAAATACGTCGGGCCAAGCGGATCGGGGCGCAGCATGTCGCGCCGGTGCAGCACGTCGGCCAGCCAGTCCACCGATACGCCGCTGTCGCCCCGGCGGATCGGCATGCTGACGAAGGACGGCGCGCGCCAGACGGCGACGAACTCGCCCAGCCACACGCGCTCCAGTTGCGAGCGCGAGATTTCGTAGGTTTCGCCATCCAGGGCGATGCGGGCGCGGGTTTTCGACAGGCCCAGCAGCACCGCCCACGCTTCGCGGCCATCGGCGGACAGGCGCATCACCACCGGCCGGCGCAGCGTCGACAGCTTGGTCAGGCTGCCCGATCCGCGCAGGCAATAAAGGCCGCTGGCCAGCGCCGCCGGGCAGCGCGCCGCGCTGCGCGCATCGGCCTCCTCGGCGCGCACCGTCCACAACGACAGGAGATGGCTCCAGGCCGGCAGGTTGGTCGGGCCCAGTTCCAGCACCAGCGACTCCAGTTCCGCCGCGTCCAGGCGTCGATGCCGGCCGGGCTCCTCCGCCGCTTCCGCATCGGCCGGCGCGGATTCCTCGCTCGTCGCCTCGGCCTCGTCCGGCGAAAGCTCCGGCACCGGCGCGCGCGGCCACAGCAGGAAGGCGGCGAGCAGGGCCAGCAACAGCAAGCCGATCAACCAGGCCGGGCGCAGCCGGCGCAGGGTGCGGATCATCTTCGGCGGCAGCGCCTCGGCCGCCGCCGCGTCGACCTCGCGCTCGCCGATCTGGTTCAGCGACTTGGCATAGCCCGCCACCAGGGCGCGGTCGGCGATCACGTTGATCAGCCGCGGTACGCCGCCGGCATGGGTGTGCAGGCGACGCAGCGCCAGCCGGGTAAACGGAAAGCGCTGGCAGCCGGCGACGTTGAGCCGATGGCGCACGTAGGCTTCGGTTTCGTCGGCGCTGAGCGGGGTCAGGTGGTAGCGCGCCGTGATCCGCTGGGCGAGCTGGCGCAGATCCTCGCGGGCCAGCAGATTGCGCAGTTCCGGCTGGCCGAGCAGGATGATCTGCAGGAGCTTCTGCGTCGGCGTTTCCAGATTGGTCAGCAGGCGCACCTGCTCCAGCGCCTCGGCCGACAGGTTCTGCGCCTCGTCGATGATCAGCACCACGCGCAGGCCCTGGGCGTAGGCATCGAGCAGGTAGGCGTTGAGCGCGTCGACCAGGCCCTTGAGGCTGCCGCGACGGCCTTCCAGGTCCAGCTTCAGTTCCTCGCCGACGGTTTCCAGCAGTTCGATCGGCGACAGCCGCGGGTTCAGCACCAGGGCGACCCGGGTGTTTTCCGGCAACTGCTCCAGCAACAGCCGGCACAGCGTGGTCTTGCCGGTGCCGACCTCGCCGGTCAACTGCACGAAGCCGCCGCCGCCGCCCTGGCCGATGCCGTAGAGCAGGTGCGCGAGCGCGTCCCGATGGCGCTCGCTCAGGAACACGAAGCGCGGATCGGGCGTGATCGAAAAGGGCGCTTCCTTCAGCCCGTAGTAGTCGAGATACATCGCGTCGATGACGAAACCCGGATACAGACAAAATCGCCAGCGCAACAGGCTGGCGGGAATCGGATCGGCAGGTTACCGGCCTGCCCGACCCGGTTGCGTTAGAAATGGGTTAACCGCTCAGGCCGGGCGGTCGGTGCGCTCCAGCGGCAACTGCGGCTGCGCCAGTTCGATGCGGCCCTCGCCGGCGGTGATCTTCTTGAACTCCGGCCGGCTCACCGACACGTAGCGCTCGTTGCCGCCGATCTGCACCTGCGGCCCATCGGTGACGGCGCGGCCGTGGTCGTCGACGCGCACCACCATGGTCGCCTTGCGACCGCTGTGGCAGATGGTCTTGATCTCCGAGAACGAATCCGCCCAGGCCAGCAGGTACTGGCTGCCCTCGAACAACTCGCCGCGAAAATCCGTGCGCAGGCCGTAGGCCAGCACCGGCACGTTGTGACGGTCGACGATCTCGGTGAGCTGCCAGACCTGGCGCTTGCTCAGGAACTGCGCCTCGTCGACCAGGACACAGTGCAGCCGCCCCTCGCGGGCGATGTCGGCCAGCACCAAGGCTTCGAGATCGTCGCTGGCGGAGAACACCTGGCCCTGCGCGCGCAGGCCGATGCGCGAAGCGACCACGCCCTGGCCGTAGCGGTCGTCCAGGCGCGGCGTCAGGATCAGCGTGCGCATGCCGCGCTCGCGATAGTTGTGCGCGCTTTGCAGCAGATTGGTGGTCTTCCCGGCGTTCATCGCCGAGTAGTAGAAGTAGAGCTTGGCCATGGGCGCAGTTTACCCGCGCCCGTGGCCGCCCCGGCGACGGATCGATCAATCCCCGTCGCCGGCGTCCGCCTCGGCGGCGTCCTCGCTCGGGATCATCGGGCCGACATCGACCACGCCCTGGTGGAAGTTCCACTCCTCGTCCTGCCACTCCCAGTATTTCTCCGGGTGCCAGAGCTTGCGGTCGTAGAACTTGGAGCCGTCGATGGTCTCGATGCCGTTGGCGGTGAACAGGGTGATCTGCAGGTTGCCGGCGCTGCCGGTGCGGCTGCCGGTGACCTTGCTGCGGCCCTGGCGCAGCTTGCTTTCCAGTCGCGGCTTGGCGGCCTGGTCGCCGTACTCCGCATACAGCGCCTCGCCCAGTTCCAGCGCCCGCGCCCGCTCCGCCTCGGTCAGCTCGGCCCAGTACGCCTCGCGCTTGGCCAGCATCATGCGGAAATGCCGCTCGGCGGCGAGGTCCATCCAGGCATAGGCGGCGGCGCGGTCCTGCGCGACGTCCTCGGCACCGGTCCACAGCATCTCGGCGATCATCGCCTGCGAGGGCTTGTCGGCATAGCGCGCGGCGCGGCGGAAATACTTCATCGCCTGGCCGATGTCGCCACGGCGGTGCGCCTGCACGCCGAACAGGCGATAGCGCATGTCCGGGTGATAGTCGAGGAAGCCGGAGCTGTTGAGGATCAGCGGATCGGGCGGCTCGGCGGCGGCGACCGGCGCGGTCGCGAGCAGCGCGCAACCGGCAAGACTCAGGGCGAGAAGGGACTTTCGAATCATGGCGGCGGGCGATCCATCTTCAGGGTTGATCGGCAAGGGTAAAGCGGACCCGGCCGGGCGGCCCGTCACGGAGGTCATGCCCGATCCTTCATTTCACACCGTGTTCAGATTGCCGGCGCGGACCGCCGCCGCGCGCCGCGCCGGGTAGAATGCGCGTCCGCTTCGCCGCCGTATCGCCGTGCTCAACCCCCCGCAACTCGAAGCCGTGCGCTACTGCGCCGGTCCCCTGCTGGTTCTGGCCGGTGCCGGCAGCGGCAAGACCCGCGTCATCGTCGAAAAGATCGCCCATCTGGTCGCCCATCAGGGGCTGGCCGCGCGCCACATCGCCGCCATCACCTTCACCAACAAGGCGGCGCGGGAAATGCGCGAGCGCGTCGGCAAGCGCCTGCCGGCCGAAGCCGCCGGCGAGCTCACCGTCACCACCTTCCATGCGCTGGGGCTGCGTTTCCTGCAAATCGAAGCCGAGGCCGCCGGACTGCGGCGCGGCTTTTCCGTGTTCGACAGCGACGACAGCGCCGGCCTGTTGCGCGAACTGCTGCCGCGCGGTGCCAAGCCCGACGCCGTCGACGCCCTGCGCGGCCTGATCTCCCTGGCCAAGAACCAGGGCCTGTCGCCCGAGCAGGCCGCCGCCGCCGCGAAAAGCCCGCGCGAGCGCGAAGCCGCCGACGCCTACACCCAATACCAGTCGCGCCTGTCCGCCTTCAACGCGGTGGACTTCGACGACCTGATCCGCCTTCCGGTCGCCCTGCTGGAGGCCGATCCGGACCGCGCCGCCGCCTGGCGCGAGCGCCTGCGCTACCTCCTGGTGGACGAATACCAGGACACCAACCTCGCCCAGTACCGCCTGCTGACCCTGCTGGCCGGCCCGCGCGGTGCCCTCACCTGCGTCGGCGACGACGACCAGTCCATCTACGCCTGGCGCGGTGCCAACCCGGAAAACCTGAACCAGCTCGGCGTCGACTATCCGCAGCTCAAGCTGATCGCGCTGGAGCAGAACTACCGCTGCACCCGGCGCATCCTGCGCGCCGCCAATACCCTGATCGCCAACAACCCGCACCTGCACCTGAAAAAACTGTGGAGCGAGCACGGCGAGGGCGAGCCGATCCGCGTCTGGCAGTGCCGCGACAACGAGCACGAAGCCGAGCGCGTCGCCGCCGAAATCCATTTCCTGCACACCACCCGCCGCGCCCAATGGGGCGAGTTCGCCATCCTGTTCCGCAGCAACCACCAATCGCGCGCGCTGGAAAAGGCGCTGCAACTGCAACGCATCCCCTACCACCTGACCGGCGGCACCGCCTTCCTGGATCGCGGCGAAGTGAAGGACGCCCTGGCCTGGCTGCGCGTCCTCGCCAACCCGGACGACGACGCCGCCTTCCTGCGCGCCATCGCCGCGCCCAAGCGCGAGGTCGGCAGCACCACGCTGGCCAAACTGGCCGAAATCGCCCGTCACGCCCACCTGCCGCTGTCTCGCGCCGCCGGCCAGATCGGCCTGGTCAAACAACTGACGGCCCGCGCCGGCAGCGGCCTGATGGCGTTTGCCGACCTCATCGAGCAACTGCGCCAGCGCGGGCAGAAACTGTCGCCCGCCGAACTGTGCCGGGAAACCATCGAGCGCAGCGGCCTGCTCGCCGCCGTGCGCGCAGAGTGCAAGGACGAGGCCAGTTTCCAGCGCCGCCGTGGCAACCTCGACGAACTCGCCAACTGGCTGGACAGCGCCAAAGGCGTCGGCCCCGACAGCCTCGCCGCACAACTGGCCCTGATCAGCCACGCCGACCGCGGCGAACCCGGCAACGCCGTCCGCCTGATGAGCCTGCACGCCGCCAAAGGCCTGGAGTTTCCCATCGTCTTCATCGTCGGCCTGGAAGACGGCCTGCTGCCGCACGAGGCCAGCATCGAGGAAGGCCGTCTCGACGAAGAACGCCGCTTGTTCTACGTCGGCATCACCCGCGCCCGCCACCTGCTCACCCTGAGCCACGCCCGCCAGGCCCGCCGCTGGGGCGAACTGCAACGCCTGCAACCCAGCCGCTTCCTCGACGAACTGCCCGCCGACGACCTCCTGCGCGACGGCGACAACAACCCCGCCCACGCCGAAATCCGCCAGCAACGCACCCAGGACCGCATCGCCGCCCTCACCGCCCTGCTCAACGATTGACGCCCGGCCGACCAGGGGCGCAGAACTCTGGACGCACCGTCCACACATGCGCCCGCCACCTCGCTTGCCGCCCCACCCACCCTGTGCGAGGATCGCGCATCGTGTCACCACCTGAACCGGAAATACGGGCGGATTAGGCAGTGGGATTAGGCAGCGGAATCCGACAACTACTTGATCGAAGATCAGATTTTTCCTGGGCGCGGTGCGGCATCGTGGATTAGGTTGCAGGATTACACAGCGTTTTATCACCTAATTGTAGTTAGGCCCTGGATGAAACATCCTCAGCATTCCAGACCACTAATTGCGGGGCTTGTCGGCGCAACCCTAGCGCCAGCGATCGGGGTGCTCGCCTACTCAATGGCTGCTGCTCAAGCGCTGCCTTCTTCGGCTGATGATTGGTGGGGAGTTGGCCTGCTTCTGCTCATCGTTGGGGTGTTCTCACTCGCAGGTGTTCTCGTGCTTGGCTTGCCCTACGTGCTCTGGTTACGTGGTCGCGTCTGGCTTAGCTGGCTCAATGTCATCGTCGGCGCTGCTGTCGCCGGTATGTTGCACTTGGCCACAATCGGCTGGCTCTTCTCGTGGGACCGTCAGCTGCCCGCATGGCTAGACCTGTGGCCCGGCGTGGTGCTTGGTGCATTGTCCGGGTTAGGATTCTGCGTGGGGGCATGGCCTAACAGTTCATTCAAGCCGACGCCGCTTCGCGGCGCGGCTTAATTCAAGCGTTAGAGGTCACCTGATGCGTGCGGTTGGCTTGATGATGCTTGGATTGGCCGCTGTCCCCGTCCACGGGGAAGAGATCGTGGTTCTGGGTCGCGTAAGCGAGATCGTGCTGCTTCCGGAAGGGCACGCCCGCTGCGAGCCACGGTGCCCAATCGCCGCTGACTCCACGGAGCTGCTCTGCATTTCGAACAGCTGCGGGTGTGGCGAGGCGACCATAGAGGTCGAGGCGGTGGTTGTCGGCACTTCCGGGATGCGCAGCCACACTGCGCCTTATCGCCTTGGCGAGTGGTGCTCGGCAGACTTCCCGCTCGATGGTGAGCCGATAATCGTCCGCACCGCGCACGGTGATTCCCAGTGGAGCGCTGTCCACCGCACGGCAGACGGTGAGGTCTGGTTCGAGGTTGCCCCCTTCGATTCGATCGCGGGTATTCCGGTCGCGGAGCTTCCGGCGACTGAAGGTCGCGCCAGCCTTACAGCGTTGCGTGCGGCGGGTGACCTCTAACTGTGTGTTCAAGCGGACCGCTGAGGATATGCTTGGTTCTTCCGGACCGCTGTCGGTCAGCGGCCGCTTAACACGGCGTTGGGCAACTGAATGAGAGGTCATGCAGTGCTGGTACTTCTGTCCGTGCTAGCTACCGGCTGCGCGACCTCGCGAAGCCACGTTGAATTTTGCGCCGTGCTCCAGTATGCGGGCGCCCTTGGCGAACCGTATGGCCTCGTTCGGCTGGCCCCCGAGCTTGATGCTGACCTGCGGGCACTGCTCCCCGCGGAGCGCTCGAGCGACTACATCTGTTGGTACGCCACCGGTACCGAGATTTTGGCCGCCTACCGGCATGACGGCACTGCAAACTACGGTACCGTCTTCCGTCGCGTATCTGGTGGCTGGGAGCTCTCAGATGAGCCTCCTCGTATCCTGGAGTTACCCAATGCTGGCTTCTAGTCAGTCGCCCAACTGTGTGTTCAAGCGGACCGCTGAGGATATGCTTCGTTCTTCCGGACCGCTGTCGCGCAGCGGCCGCTTAACACGGCGTTAGGCCGCATCGGATGGAACTTCGCGCTCCACAAATCTTGCGCGCCGGTCGCGAACTGATCGACCCGATCTTGCTGCCGTGCGGATTCACGTGGGGACACGGTGCATCCGGCGCGAGCTCCGGCGGCGACTTTGCGTCCGGCTGGTATTCCCGCGACGACCGGACCCTTGAGCTGCACTATCGTTTCTCACTTGGTCTGGTGAGCTATCGCATGGGAGAACTGTGCATAGACCATGCCGATTACATGTCTATTGTTGCGCACCGCGGCCAGAGTCAGTACCCGGGATTCTCGGACGATCCGCTAGATGGGTTCCGCCATCTGGCACACGACCTGGCTTCTCACTGCGCCGCCTTTCTTCGAGGGGTAGACGCTGAGTTCGCTCGCGTCGTAGAGCTGGTAGCCGCCAAACACCAGGGTCGCCGCTTGCCATAGCCGTGAGTTCGGCTAGCATGCGGCCTAACTAATCATTCAAGCCGACGTCGCTCCGCGACGCGGCTTAACTCAGGCGTTAGGCATCCTTGGATGGCTCATGGAAGTACTGCAAGATCCAAAGATCATCCTCCCCCTACTGCTAGCCGGATTTCTGGCTCTCGCCGGTGGAGTCGTTACGCAGCTCATCGCGTCATTGTGGATGTCAAATCATAAAAAGTCGGCACTTAGGGCAGCCCTTATTGCAGAGCTTGAAATCACGCGCGCGAGTCTTGGCTCGGCATTGGCTACCTACAGGCGCGAATTGAAAATCAGCGGTCGCCCCATGCCGGTTGACTTCGCAATTTCCACCCCAGTTTTCGACGCCAATGCTGGACAGCTCGGCTTACTTGGCAAGATAGGGTTGATCTCCTACGTTGTTGCCACATACAACAGCATTAAAACACTCTCTGAGAAAGCAAAACTTTTCAGTTCGGTAGATACTGACGGCGCACCTATATTCGTTTTCAACAACATTCATTGTTATGCAACTTCCACGCACATCCAAGTAATAAAACTGCACAACGCGATGCTTGGTCGGATCCCCAGCGCCAACTTTCTTGAAGGGGAAGTGGAACAGGAAAGCATGAAAATTATGGACCGCGACAGCGCCCTCATTCGATCCGGCCAGTATCACGTCATCATGGAGAGACGATGGACGGATGCCTAACAATTCATTCAAGCCGACGCCGCTTCGCGGCGCGGCTTAATTCAGGCGTTAGACCGGCCTATGGATCACCGCATTTCAGACATCGGCTCTGCGGAGCACTACACATGGGGTGGCGTGTGTGATGGCTGGCATCTGCTTAAAGACCCCACGCTCAGCGTGATCCAAGAACGTGTGCCGCCGCTTTCGGGTGAGGCTCCGCATTTCCACACGCGGGCACGCCAGTTCTTTTATGTTATTTCCGGCGTAGCGACCATGGAATTCGAGAGCGACTCAGTCATGCTCGTCGCTGGGCAAGGGCTTCATGTCCCACCCAACACGCAGCATCGGTTCGTTAATCGCTCGGATGCGGACGTGATGTTCCTTGTCATATCATCACCCACCACAGCCGGCGACCGCATAGATGTGTCGGGGCCGGTCTAACGATCACTCAAGCCGACCACTGGGGAAGTGTTTCATTCAAACCGTGCGCTGTCGTCCAGCGACGGCTTAGGTCTCATGGATCAACTGACTCGCTTACGGAACTGGTACGCCGCTCAGTGCGATGGCGACTGGGAGCACTCGTACGGCATCAAGATCGACACACTAGACAACCCTGGTTGGTTACTTAGTGTTGACCTTGCCGATACTGAGCTCCAAGACAAGGACTTTGAGTCCATATTCCGTGGCCACTCAGAGGACGATTCTGATTGGCTTCACTGCAAGGTAGAGTCCGACAAATTTGAAGCCGCAGGAGGCGTGCCAAATCTCCCAGAAATGCTAGAAGCATTCTTAGTGTGGGCGGGCCATTGAGAGAGATAACAATTCAAACCGACACCACTTCACGACACGACTTAATTCTGCTGTTAGGCCACACGAAGTTCCAATATTAACAAAGGAATTGATTTTATGACATCGCTCGAAGTAGACGATTGGTTCAACGCTGTTCCAGTCACTCAGAAAACCGTATTCGCCGAACTGCGCAGTATGGTGAAATCACTCGGACCTGACATCACTGAGGAGATCAAATGGAGCCGCCCATGCTATTCAACCATACGCGGCATCTTCTGTTACCTGCAGAGCACCAAAATCACGCCACACTAGGCTTTCAACAAGGCGCATCGTTGGATGACCCTGGGAAGATCCTTGAGGGCACCGGCAAGGATATGCGTCATGTCAAGTTCAAGAACGGTGAAAAGATCAACACAACTGCAGTAATCGCACTTCTCAAACAAGCCGCATCTTGACGGATGCGATGTCGGCAGCATCACCAATCAAGCACCTACGAGCAATGACCAGCGTGCGGCCCAACAATTGTGCATGGGCCGAATAAATCTGCAAAACGTCATTGCAGACGAACCCTCATCCGTCCCTGCGGGCCACCTGCCCCGGCCAGCCGGCTTGCATGCCGACTGGCGTTCGCAGGCTCGCAGCGTTGCTGCTCGAAAGCCCTGCTCACCTCGGTGGGAGAAGGAAAAGGCCAGGCGAGTGATGGGGGTGATCAGGAAAATGCTTGCTTTCCCGAGCGTGGGTGCCACTCCGTAGCCCCCGGCGATTTCGGCTGCATCACGCTCCGCAGCAAACTACGGCGCGACATCCAGCGAGGTTGATTCGGCGCTGCGGCCGGCGGCGACGCCCATGCCCATTCCCATGCCGGCACCGCCGGCTGCGCCTGCTCCGCCGCCGCGTTCGGCGGGTTTGCCGGGGTCGGTCGGGCGTTTGCCGCCGCCGCTGATGACGACGCGCATCGGGCCTTGCTCGGGGATCGACAGACTGCTCGGCACCGGGTCCAGGTCGAGGGCCTGGCGGATGAAGTCGCGCAGGGAGGCGACCAAGGCGGAGGTTTCGACGTGGCGGCCGGCGACCATGTCGGTGGCGGCGCTGGCGGCGAGTCGGACCTGTTCCTCGGTGCCCAGCAGGATCACGTCGGACAGCGCCGCTTCGACGGCATCGCGGGTGCGGCGACGGCGTTCGGTGCTGGCGGCGTCGATGTCCAGGGTCTGGTCGGCGGCGGCGCGGCGCAGGTCGCGCAGGTGCGTGGGGTCCACGGTCAGTTCGCCGGTGAAGGACGCGCCCAGCGTCTTGTAGGCGGCGATCAGCGTCTTCAGGCGCTCGTTGATCTGCCGGTTCTCGCGCTCGCGCTTGCGCTGCATGGTCTGCATGAAGACCAGGCGGACGCCGACCATCAGCAGGGTCATCAGCAACAGACCGGTCAGCGTGGTCAGCAGGCCGCTCCAGGAGCTGAAATCGAGTATCCGCGCATGCTGTCGTCGGGATGGTCGGGGGGGCCGCAGTATCGCTCAGTTGCGGGCCTGTCGATCAGGCGGTGTGCGCCGTGTTCAGCCGGCTCGCTTCACCAGGTGGACAGGCCCGCCGCCTCGCCAACGCGGTACCAGAGGCGGCGCAGGAAGCCGTCATCGGCGTGGTGCGCGTAGTCGATGCTGTAGAAGCGCTGCGGCGTGTTGTGCCATTGGCTGTCGAACCAGCGCAGGGCATCGCCGATGGCGGCGTGATCCGCGGCGGCGACGAACTGCACGCTGGTTTCCAGGTTGAGATCGTCTAGGTTGCGGCGGGTGAAGTTGGCCGAGCCGACGATCAGCATCGCCTCGCCGCTGCCGCGATGCAGCAACAATTTGGCGTGGCATTGCTCGCCGTGGGTGTCGCACCAGCGCACCGGCACGCCGGCGGCGACCAGTTCGGCGGCGACCTGCCGGTTGGGCACGCCGTTCTTCTTGCGGCCGAAAGCGTCCTCGTTGGGATCGAGCAGCACGCGCAGGGCGACGCCGCGCGCCTGCGCCGCCTTCAGCGCGGTGACGACATCGCGGTCGGCAAGGTAGAACACCGCCACGTCCAGCGCCTCGCCGGCCTTGGCGGCATCGATGCCGGCGACCAGGGCGCGTCCGATGGCCCCTTCGGTCAATACGCGCAGGCGCGGGCCATCGACCGGGCCGGTTTCATCCGCCAGCGGCAGGCCGGCCAGCGGCGCGCCGGAAAACGCCGCGACATCGGCCTCGCTGGCGATCACGTCGCGCGCGGCGGGGCCGGAAAAGCGCAGCGCGACATTGCCATGGGCGCTGCTGGCGTCGTGCGGATTGGCCGAGGTGACCAGGGCGACCCAGTCATCACCGTGGTCGGCGACCAGGGTCTTGCGGTGATTGGCGCGGAAATTCGCCAACGCCAGCCAACTGCGCAGGGTGACCTTGCCGGCAGCGAAAGGATCGGGCAGCCAGCCGCCCTCGTCGGCATTGCCCAGCCAGCCGCAGCACAGCGCCCACGGCCCGGACCAAGCCGGGTTGGAGGCGCGCAACGCGGCAAGATCGGTGACGACGACCTGCGCCCCGGCGGCGCGCAGGCGCTCTAGATGCGCCGACGGCAGGCCGCCGTAGACGGTGTTGATCGGGTCGGTCAGCACGATCACCCGCAGTCCGGGCACCTGTGCCATGCGGGCGAGCAGCGCGTCGGTCAGCTCGGCGCTGAGCGGGCGATGGGCGTCGCCCTGCGCGGCGGCGAAATCGTTGAACAGGAACATGTCCAGCAACACCAGCCGGCGCGCCTGGCCGATCAGCTCGAAGGCGGCGTCGAAGATGGCCTGTTCGCTGTGGCGCTGGCCGGCGGCGTCGACATACGTGAGGTCGGCGAGGAAGGACACCTCGCTGGCCGCGCGCCAGGGCCGTTCGATGCCGACGCCCGGCGGCAGCGGCTTGTACGCCTGCCACAGCGCGCTGCCCAGCCAGATCAGGCACAGGCCGCCCAGCAGCCACCAGCGACGACAGCGTTTGCGCACGGACGTTCCGGCCGATGAGGGACGATCAGCATGCCACGGCCGCCGTCGATGCGGCGCGAGGATGGTGCGACGCGCCGCCTCGGGCGAGTCTCGACCGCTCAGGCCACCACTACCGGAATCTTGCCGATCCGCGCCTGCCATTCGCGCGGGCCGGTTTCGTGTACCGACACGCCCTGCGAGTCCACCGCAACGGTCACCGGCATGTCCTTGACCTCGAACTCGTAGATCGCCTCCATGCCGAGATCCTCGAAGCCGACCACGCGCGCTGCGCGGATCGCCTTGGACACCAGATAGGCCGAGCCGCCGACCGCCATCAGATACACCGACTGGTGCTTGCGGATCGCTTCCAGCGCCGCCGGGCCGCGCTCGGCCTTGCCGATCATGCCGAGCAGGCCGGTTTCGCTGAGCACCTGCTCGGTGAACTTGTCCATGCGCGTGGCGGTGGTCGGGCCGGCCGGGCCGACGACCTCGTCGCGCACCGGATCGACCGGGCCGACGTAGTAGATGAAGCGCCCGCGCAGGTCGACCGGCAGCGGCTCGCCCTTGTTCAGCATGTCGACGATGCGCTTGTGTGCGGCATCGCGGCCGGTAAGCATCTTGCCGTTGAGCAGCAGCACTTCGCCGGGCTTGAAGCTGGCCACGTCTTCGCGGCTGATCGAGTCCAGATCGACGCGGCGCGCGTTCTGCGGGTTGTAGGTGAGCTTCGGCCAGTCTTCCAGCGAGGGCGGATCCAGCGCCACCGGGCCGCTGCCATCCAGCGTGAAGTGCGCGTGGCGGGTGGCGGCGCAGTTGGGAATCATCGCCACCGGCAGGTTGGCGGCGTGGGTCGGGTAGTCCTTGATCTTGATGTCGAGCACGGTGGTCAGGCCGCCCAGACCCTGCGCGCCGATGCCCAGCGCGTTGACCTTTTCGTACAGCTCCAGGCGCATTTCCTCGATCCGGTTGGATGGGCCGCGCACGGCCAGTTCCTGGATATCGATGGCCTCCATCAGCGATTCCTTGGCCAGCAGCATCGCCTTCTCGGCGGTGCCGCCGATGCCGATGCCGAGCATGCCCGGCGGGCACCAGCCGGCACCCATCGTCGGCACCGTCTTCATCACCCAATCGACGACCGAGTCGGACGGATTGAGCATGGCGAACTTCGATTTCGCCTCCGAGCCACCACCCTTGGCCGCGACGATCACATCGACCTTGTCGCCGGCGACGATCTTCATGTTGACCACGGCCGGCGTGTTGTCCTTCGTGTTGCGGCGCGTGCCGGCGGGATCGACCAGCACCGAGGCGCGCAATTTGTTGTCCGGATGCGCGTAGGCGCGGCGCACGCCTTCGTTGACGGCGTCTTCCAGCGAGCCGGTGAAGCCTTCCCAGCGTACGTCCATGCCGACTTCCAGAAATACCGTGACGATGCCGGTGTCCTGGCAAATCGGGCGGTGGCCCTCGGCGCACAGGCGCGAGTTGATCAGGATCTGCGCCATCGCGTCCCTGGCTGCCGGCGATTCCTCGCGCTCGTAGGCGGCGGCGAGGCTGCGGATGTAGTCGACCGGGTGGTAATAGCTGATGTACTGCAAGGCGTCCGCGATGGACTGGACGAGATCGTCCTGCGTGATCGTGGTCATGGCGGCTTGATGTGGCTGGCGACGAGCCGGCAATTGTACCCTTGCCTGCCGACCGTCCCGGTCCCGACCTTGGTCGCAAGACCCGCGCCGCCATGAGCCCGCCCGACTCGCCCGTGATCCTCCACACCGTCGCCGCCGTCATCGTCAATGGCGTCGGCGAAGTGCTGCTGGTGCGCAAGCGCGGCTCGGCGATCTTCATCCAGCCCGGCGGCAAGAAGGAGCCCGGCGAAGTGCCCCTGCAGACGCTGGCGCGCGAACTGCGCGAGGAACTGGGCGTCGAACCGGACCCCGCCTCGGTGCGCCGGCTGGGCCGGTTCCAGGCCCCGGCCGTCAACGAGCCGGGCTGCCTGGTCCGTGCCGATGCCTATTGTTGCCGGGTGATCGGCGAGCCGCTGGCACAGGCGGAAATCGCCGAGCTGCGCTGGCTGCGGATGGACGGGGAACTGGACGTGACGGTCGCGCCGCTGAGTCGTCTGCATATATTGCCGGCGTTTGCTGCGCTGAATTGCGACGAACCGCCGGATGGAGTTCGTCCGCTGGCGTGAGCTCGCGTCTGCGGGTTCACCGACTCAGCGATTCAGCGATTCAACGGCCCATGCGGCACATGCCCGCCCGCCACCGCATGACGGCGCGCGGAATCGACGTTGCGCTGCGAGTCGTCGAAGAACACGTCGGCACCGAAGGCTTCCAGAAACGGCCCCTTGTCGCGGCCACCGAGAAACAGCGCCTCGTCCAGCCGCACGCCCCATTCGCGCAGGGTGAGGATGACCCGCTTGTGCGCCGGCGCGGAGCGGGCGGTGACCAGGGCGGTGCGCAGCGGCGACTTGTCCGGCGGGAAGGCGGCCTGGATGCGGTGCAACGCGGACAGCACGCCACGGAACGGACCGCCGGACAGCGGCTCGGCGAAGCGCTCGGACTCGTTGCGGGCGAAGGCTTCCAGCCCTTCCTCGGCGGAAATGCGCTCGGACTCGTCGCCGAAGATCACCGCGTCGCCGTCGAAGGCGATGCGCAGTTGCTCGCTGTTCCGCGTCGCCGCCTTGCTGGGCAGGATGGTGGCGGCGGCGGCACCGGCCGCCAGGGCGTTGGCGACATCCTCCTGATGCGCGGACAGGAACAGGTGCGCGCCGAACGGCCGGATGTAGGGAAACGGCGCAGCCCCGTTGGTGAAGGCGGCGCGGACGATGCCGAGGCCGTGATGCTCGATGGAATTGAAGATGCGCAGGCCGGTATCGGCCGAGTTGCGCGACAACAGGATCACCTCCACCGGCGGCAGTTCGGGCTGGTCGTGGGCGTTCAGCGCCAGCAGCTTGCGCACCAGCGGAAAGGCGATGCCCGGCTCCAGCACGGTGTCCTCCTGGGCGCGCTGGAAGTCGGCATAGGCTTCCAGGCCGTCGCGTTCGAACAACTGGTGGCTGTGTTCGAGATCGAACAGGGCACGCGAGGAAATCGCCACCACGAAGCTGCCTTCGGCGGGCACGGCCTCGTGGCCGGGATGGGACTGCATGCGAACTCCTGCGGGCGGCGCAACGAGCGTCGATTATGGCAAACACGCGGCGACCGCCGGCGGACGCCTTCCGCTACACTCGTCCATCCCCGTTCAGATGATCCGGCCATGCCCTTGCAACCGATCCAGACCGACCGCGCCCCGGCCGCCATCGGCCCCTATTCGCAGGCCGTTCGCCATGGCGACACGGTCTATCTCTCCGGTCAGATTCCGCTCGATCCGGCGACGATGGAACTGGTCTCCGGCGACGTCGCGGCGCAGGCGACGCAGGTGTTCGCCAACCTGAAGGCGGTCTGCGAGGCGGCCGGCGGCTCGCTGGAGAAGATCGCCCGGATCGGCATCTACCTGACCGACCTCGGCGACTTCGCCGCCGTCAACGAGGTGATGGCACGCACCTTCGCCGCGCCGTTCCCGGCCCGTTCCACCATCGGCGTGGCGGCCCTGCCGCGCGGGGCCAAGGTCGAGGTGGACGCCATCCTGACGCTGGACTGAGCGCCGGTGAAACAGTCGCCCACCTGCCGCGACGGGCTATGACCCGCTGACGATGTCGGCGGCCGAGGACATCGCCGGGCAGACGCTGGACGGCTTCAAGGGCGTCGGCCCGAAACTGCGCGAGACGCTGGCCAAGGGCGGCTATCGCACCTTGCAGGATCTCTGGTTCCACCTGCCGCTGCGCTACGAGGACCGCACCCGCACCACCGCCATCGCCGAACTCGTCGCCGGCCAGCCGGCCCTGGTCGAAGGCGTGGTCGAGGCGGTCGAGCGCGGCTTCCGCTTCCGGCCGATGCTGAAAGTCGCCCTGCGCGATACGGCGGGCGATCTGTTGACGCTGCGCTTCATCCACTTCCGCGCCAATCAGGCGGCGCAGTTCGGCGTCGGTCGTCGGCTGTCGGCCTACGGCGCGCCGCGCGAGGCCGGCTTCGGGATGGAGATCATCCACCCGGCCTATCGCTTCCTCGACGCCGACGACCAGGCCGTGCGCAGTGATCGGCTGGACCCGGTCTATCCCGCCATCGAGGGCATCGGCGGCGTCGCCCTGGCGCGCCTGATCGGCCAGGCACTGGAGCGGCTGGACGCTGCCGAGGCGGCGCTGGAACTGCTGCCGGACTGGCTGCTGGCCGGGCAGTCCCTGCCCTCGCTGGCGGACGCGCTGCGCTACGTGCATCGGCCGCCGGCGAATGCCGACCTGGCCCTGCTCAGCGCCGGCCAGCATCCGGCGCAGAAACGCCTGGCGCTGGAGGAACTGCTGGCCCACCACCTGAGCCTGCGCCGCCAGCGCATCGCCATCCAGGCCCTGTCCGCGCCGGCGCTGGACGGCCCGGGCGACCTCGCCCGCCGCCTGCGCCAGCGTCTGCCGTTCGCGCTGACCGATGCGCAGGCGCGGGTGCTGGAGGAGATCGGCCGCGACCTGCGTCGCGACTCGCCGATGCTGCGTCTGGTGCAAGGCGATGTCGGTGCCGGCAAGACCGTGGTCGCGGCACTGGCGGCGGCGCAGGCCATCGAAGCCGGGCACCAGGTCGCCCTGATGGCACCGACCGAACTGCTCGCCGAGCAGCACCACGCCACCCTGAGCCAGTGGTTCGCACCGCTCGACATCGACACCGCCTGGCTGACCGGCAAGGTCACCGGCAAGACGCGCCAACAGACCCTGGCGCGGATCGCCGGCGGCGACAGCCCGCTGGTGGTCGGCACCCATGCGCTGATGCAGGAAGGCGTGAGCTTTGCCGCGTTGGCGCTGTGCATCATCGACGAGCAGCACCGTTTCGGCGTGCACCAGCGGCTGGCGCTGCGCGACAAGGGCCAGCACGGTCGCCACGCGCCGCACCAGTTGGTGATGACGGCGACGCCGATCCCGCGCACGCTGGCGATGACCGCCTATGCCGACCTGGATGTCTCGGTGATCGACGCCCTGCCGCCGGGACGCACGCCGGTGCGCACGGTAGCCATCAGCGCCGGCCGCCGCGAGGAGGTGATCGAGCGCATCCGCGTCGCCTGCGGCGAGGGCCGGCAGGCGTACTGGGTCTGCACCCTGATTGAGGAAAGCGAGGAAACCGCGGCCGGCGCGCGCAGTGCCGCACAGGCGGCGCAGACCACCTTCGAGCACCTGCGCGAACGCCTGCCCGAACTGCGCATCGGCCTCGCCCACGGCCGCCTCAAGGGCAAGGAAAAGCAGGCCACGATGGCCACCTTCAAGGCCGGCGAACTGGATTTGCTGGTCGCCACCACGGTGATCGAGGTCGGCGTCGACGTGCCCAACGCCTCGCTGATGGTGATCGAGAACGCCGAGCGCCTGGGCCTGTCGCAACTGCACCAGTTGCGCGGCCGGGTCGGGCGCGGCGCGCAGTCGGCCAGTTGCGCGCTGCTGTACCAGCCGCCGCTGTCGATGCTGGCGCGGCAGCGTCTGGACATCCTGCGCCAGACCACCGACGGCTTCGTCATCGCCGAGAAGGATCTGGAACTGCGCGGCCCGGGCGAATTGCTCGGCACCCGACAGACCGGCCTCGCCCAGTTCCGCATCGCCGACCTCGGCCGCGACGCCACCCTGCTGCCGCTGCTGCGCGAAGCCGGCGAGCGCCTGCAACGGGAAAGCCCGGCCACCGTCGACGCCCTGATCCGCCGCTGGATCGGTGCCGCCACCCGCTACGCCGAAGTCTGACCGCGCAACGCCCCGCCGCAACGCGACTTTTTCGCCTCCACGCGCGGCGTGGCTGCGGTAGCATCGGTGGAACGTCTTTCTGCCGAGTCGGAATGCTCTCGCGACTGCTGTCCCTGGCATTGCTGCTGACCTGCCTGGCAGGCACTGCGGAGGAGCGCGTGGTCGCCCTGTCCGAGGGCGATGTGCTGCGCCGTTTCACCAGCGAGGAAGGGCTGCCGCAGAACAGCGTCAACGCCATCGTGCAGGACCATCGCGGCTACCTGTGGCTGGCCACCTTCGGCGGCCTGGCGCGTTTCGACGGCAGCGCGTTCCGCGTGTTCCGCAGCACCTCCAGCGGCGGCCCGGCCAGCGACCGCATCCTCTCGCTGCTGCTGGACCCGCAAGAGCGCCTGTGGATCGGCACCGAGGGCGCCGGGGTCAGCCTGCTCGACAACGACGGTTTCCGCCATGTGCCGGTCTGCGGCGCTTCCTGCGAGGTGCGCACGCTGTGGCTGCTCGACGCCGGCACGGTGCTGGCGAACAGCACCTCCGGCGCGTTCCTGATCGACCTCGACAGCCTGCAGGCGCGGCGCGTCGATTCGCTGAGCTCGCACGTCTCCCACGTCGTCCAGGACGCCAGCGGCCGCACCTTCGTCGCCAACGACCACGAGCTGTGGGCGCTCGACCGCCACGGCGCGACACCGATGCCGATGCCGATTCCCGGTGACGCCGAGCCGCTGTTGACGATGTTCTCCCATGACGGGGAGATCTGGCTGTGGCGCTCATCGGGCCTGCTGATCCATGCGCCGGACAGCGGCGGCTGGCGGGCCGGCCCCGCCATGCCGGCCGACATGCTGCCGGTCAAGTTGTTCGTCCACGGCAAGGACATCGTGGTCAGCGCACTGGACGGGCGCATGCACCGCATCGACAGTGAAGGCCGGGTGCTGCCCTTTGCCGACTGGGACGTCGGCGCGGTGCGCTCGGTGTTCAACGACAACGAGGGCAACCTGTGGCTGGGCAGTTCGCAGCGCGGCCTGTTCCGCATCCAGCCCTCGCGGGTGGCCCTGCTCAACGACCGCGACAGCGGCCTGCACCTGCCGGTGCTGCCGATCGCCGGCGACGGCAACGGCGGCCAGTGGCTGGGCATGAGCTGCGACGGCCTGCGCCATCGCCGCGCCGACGGCCGCGTGCGCACGGTATCGCTGCGCACCGGCCAGCATACCGGCTGCCCGTGGTCGATCCACGTCGGCGACGACGGCGGCCTGCTGGTCGGCACGGTGGAAGGCTGGCTGAAGGCGCTGACCGCCGACGGCGAACTGGTCGCCGAGGTCCAGCTCGGCGGCCTGGACCCGGTGCGGGCAATCCATCCGGCCATGGATGGCCGCCACTGGGCGGCGGTCGGCCGCGCCACCTATCTGGTGCGCCAGCGCGGCGACGGCGGCTTCGATGTCGAGACCATGCCGGCACTGGACGGCATCACCATCAACCAGATCACCCCGGCGCGTGCCGGCGGCTGGTGGATGAGCGGCGACCACGGCGTGCTGCGGGTGCAGGACCGACGCATCGTCGAGCGCTGGGGCGTGGAGCAGGGGCTGTCCAGCCGGCTCGCCCGCGCGGTGCTGGAAGAGCCCGACGGCGGCACCTGGATCGGCACCTACGGCGGCGGCCTCAACTACGTCGCCAACCGCCGCGTGCACCATTACCACGCCGGCAACGGCCTGTTCGACGATGTCGTCTCCTGCCTGCTGTTCGACCATCGCGGTCGGCTGTGGAGCAGCGGCAACCGCGGCATCGCCGTGCTCGGCATCGAGCAACTGGCACGCGCCCGCCAGGGCATCGCGCCGGAAGCCATCGGACTGGCCGCCAGCGATGGCCTGCGGCCGAGCGAAACCAATGGCGGCGCGCAGCCGGCCTGTCATCGCGACCGTCGCGGGCGGCTGTGGTTTCCGCTGATTTCCGGGGCCACACGCATCGACCCGGACCGGGCACTGCGCGCCATCGCCCGACCGCTGCATCCGCTGATCGAATCGATCTCGGTCGCCGGCCAGGCGCAGCCGCTGGCAGCTTCGCTGCGGCTGTCGCCGGAAGCGCGCAACATCGCCATCGGCTTCGGCGCGCCCAGCCTCGGCGCGCCGGAAAAGGTGCGCTACCGCTTCCGTCTCGGCAGCCAGTCGGAATGGAGCGACGCCGGCAGCCAGCGATCGGTGCTGTATCCGGTGATGCCCTGGGGCGAGCATGTGTTCGAGGTCGAGGCGCGCAATGCCGACGGCGTCTGGTCGACGCAACGCGCCGCGCTGCGTATCGACCATCCGCAGCCGTTCTACCGCTCACCGCTCACCTGGGTGCTGGCGGCGCTGCTGTTGCCCGGCCTGCTGTTTGCGCTCGGGCGGCTGGCTGCGCGCCACCTCGCCCGCCAGCGCGCCGAGCGCGAAGCGCGGCTGGTCCACCAGCGCACCCGCGAACTGGAGGCGCTGACCCGCATCGATCCGAAGACCGGCATCGCCAACCACCGCCACCTGGTCGACACCATGGGCCGCGCCCTCGACGCCGGTGCCGGCAGCGCCGAGGCGATCTCCCTGCTGCTGCTGGATATCGACGACTTCAAGGCCTACAACGACCACTTCGGCCATCTGGCCGGCGACGAATGCCTGCGCCGCATCGCCCTGGCGATGCAGGCCGAAGTGCGCGGCGACGACCTGCTGGCGCGCTTCGGCGGTGAGGAATTTGCCGTGTTCATGCGCCACGCCGACACCGATGCCGCCCTCGAACTGGCCGAGCGCCTGCGCCGCGCGGTCGCCGCACTGGACATCGAACACGCCCCGGTCGCCAGTTGGGCGATGGTCACCATCAGCATCGGCGTGGTCAGCGACCACATCGCCCGCCAGCCGCGCCTGGAAGACCTGCTCGCCGCCGCCGACAAGGCGATGTACCGCGCCAAGCGCAGCGGTCGCAACCGCGTCGCACGCTGAAGGGGTCGACCATTTTGGATGTTTGAATCCGTGCCGACTGGCTTCACTCGCCTGGCTTTGCGTTGTGGCCTAGTCGACGCGATGACGAGGTGGTGAGAGCGAAGAGCAAGAGCAAAGAGCTAAAAACAAGAGCGCAAGGCAAAGCCGAAGCCGAAGCCGGTTTCGGGCAGGTCGGCTCAAACCGCGAAGCGGTGGAGCCGACAGAGGCTTGAAATCACCTCACCCGTTCGCGCTGAGGTATCGAAGCGCATGCCTGGACACTTCAATACACCGCAGGCGTTTTTGCTCTGAACTGATCGAAGGATCAGCAGGTTTGGGCGGGCGCTTCGATACCTCAGCGCGAACGGGTGAGGAAGGTTGAAAGGCATTTCAGAAGCGCGACAGCCTGTGGTCCACCGGCTTTGGCTCCGGCTTTTGATCTGCAATCCCCTGCATCGCGCCGAGTAGCGCAGGCAAGCGGCGGGAAAGGCGCGAATGTTCGAGGCCATGGATGCGCGAGCTCGGCCGCTGCGCGTCTACGTCGAGCTGTGCTCGAACGCGCCGGCCGCCGGTTGCCGAGCAACGCAGGGGTGAGCCGGGACTTGATGTTTCGCCATCAGGCGGAACATCAAGTCCCGGCGAACGCCCGCACATTTTAATGTGCGGGCAGGTAGGCGTTCCACGGATGGATGCCGGCCTTGACGCTTGTCGAAGGCGATGCGCGGTGCCGGGGTGGCCTTCTCTTTGGTTACTTTCTCTTGGCCATTCAAGAGAAAGTGACTCGGCCGCCGCCGAGGCGGACGAAACCCAAGCCACAAGGCATCAACGGGCGAGTGAAGCCAATCGGATACAGGGTTCAGCCCCCCACGCCCCAAAGATGCTCGGCACATTCAAGCGAACATCGACGTGAACACGACACGCGTCGGCACGCGCCCCAGTCGCCAATCACCAATCACCAACTTGCCCAATCGGGATAGGGGACGGCGGTAGATGACCGCCGTTCCCCTCCCACACCACCCGGCATGCGGGTCCGCACCGGGCGGTTCGAGGGATTGAGGTTTACGACAAGCGCGGCAGGCCGAGGCGATCGAAGT